>JAEEGL016434062.1_pt1 | contig 12000 bp, 11 predicted proteins | sample 9134231 | NCBI WGS metagenome assembly JAEEGL01 (sample SAMN16246548, study PRJNA631951) | gut metagenome | biome: gut microbiome; feature: rumen; material: fiber-attached | host: Bos | place: Iran: Karaj | collected 2018-10
AAGTAAGAATACTCATAATAACGTTACTTATAATATTGAAAAAAATGTTAAAGTATTTGCTGATAAGATGGGTATCGATTGTAATGATAATTTAGTTATAAATATAAATGATGAAGAAAGTGTAGTCGAGTTTCATAACAGTTTAATTTGTTATGGGGATGATGTATTTAAAGAGACTATTAACCATAATCATAGTGGTAGTAAATGTAAGATAATTAATCATGCTTTAAATGTAAAAGATAAAGAGTTTAAATTTATTGTCGATGGTGTTATTAAGAAAGAAGCTTATGATACTATCTTTAGACAAGATAATAAGATTATTAACTTGCATGAAGGAAAGAGCTTTATTTTACCTAATCTTATCGTTGATAATAACGATATCGAGGCTTCGCACTCTGCATATATAGGTACGTTTGATGAAGATGATATCTTTTATATGATGAGTAGAGGAATAAATGAGAAGGATGCAGAGAAGTTACTTATTAGAGCTTTCCTTATCAATGATATGGAGTTAGAAGAAAAAGAAGAAGAAATATTTGATGGTATTATTAATACTATCTAATAGTTAGGAGGTTACCTATGAATAGAGAAGATTTTCCAATATTTGATACTGGTGTTATCTATTTTGATAATGCTGCGACAACTATGAAACCTAAAAGTGTTGTCAATGCTACTGTAGATTATTACACTAAATATACTTCTAATGCTCATAGGGGTGACTACGATAACAGTTTAAAAGTAGATAGTATTTATGATGGAGTTAGAGAAAAAGTAAGAAAATTTATTAATGCTAAGGAGAAGAAAGAAGTAATATTTACTAATGGTTCTACTGAGAGCTTTAATATGATTGTCTTTGGCTTTATGGCTAACTATTTACATGAGGGTGACGAAGTAATAATAGATCAAGTAGAACATGCTTCTAACGTATTACCTTGGATGGTACTTAGTAAAAGAATAGGTATTAAACTTGTGTATCCTAAGTTTGATAGCGATGCTACATTAAGTGTAAAAGCTATTGAGGATGCTATCACTTCTAAGACTAAAGTTATATCTATAGCACATATTACTAATACGATAGGAGATGTTAGAGATGTAAAGTCTATTGGTAAGATTTGTCACGATAAAAACATCTTATTTATGGTTGATGCTACTCAAAGTGTTGGTCATATGAAAGTAGATGTTGAGGAAAATAATATCGATTTTATGGGATTTTCCGCTCATAAGATGTTAGGACCTACGGGAGTAGGAGTTCTTTATGGAAAGAAAGAATACTTAGAGAAACTAGAGCCACTTATGTATGGTGGAGATATGAATGAAGATTTTGCTAGTGATGGTGAGTATAGTTTGAAAGAATTACCTCAGAGATTAGAAGCAGGTACTCGTAATATTGCTGGTGTAATTGGTTTTGGTGAAGCTATTACTTATCTAGAAAATATTGGATTAGATAACATTCATAAATACGAATTAGAACTTAGAAAATATTTAGTAGATGAAATGTCTAAGATATCTAATATTAAAATATATAATAAAGATGTAGAGAGTGGTATTGTTCTATTTAATGTGGATAAATACTTTAGTCAGGATGTATCTATTTACTTAAATACTTTTAAAATATGTGTAAGAGCAGGTAACCACTGTGCTAAAATGTTACATGAAGTAATAAATGATAATTCTACTTGTAGAGTTAGTTTATACTTCTATAATACTAGAGAAGAAGTAGATGTGCTTCTTGAAGCTTTAAGAAATCAAGACAAAATACTTGATACATTAGTATAAAAGGGGATGAAAATATGGATGAGAAATTAAAAAGAGAGATTATTTTAGATAATTATCAGAATCCTGCTAATAGAGGACTTCCTGAAGATGAAAGCTATACGAGAGTTAATTCTAAAAATGATTCTTGTGTAGATAATATCGATGTAGCTGCTAAAGTAGTAGGAGATAAAATTGAAGATATAAAATTTGATGGAGAAGCTTGTGCAATATGTACTTCTTGTTCAAGTGTCATGACTAAAGAATTGAAAGGTAAGACAAAAGAAGAAGCAGAAAAAATAGTTGAAAACTTCGAAAGAATGATAAATGAATTACCATATGATGAAGAAATTCTTGGAGAATTAAATATTTATAATGAAGTTTATAAACAACCAAGTAGAAAAAAATGTGCGCTTCTTCCGATGGAATCAATTAAAAAGATAATCGAAAAAGAAGATTAAAGAAAGTGAGATGTTCTTTATGGAAATAGTTGGACTAAATAAAAAGAATATTGAAAAAATATCAGAAATAAAACATGAGGAACAGTGGATAAAAGATTTTAGATTAAAAAGTTATGAATTGTTTAAAAAACAAGAAATGCCTAATTTCGGTCCGAAATTTGATTTAGACTTTTCTAAAGTAATTTATTATAAAAGTAATGAAAGTGGTATTAACAATAGTTGGAATAATATAAATAATAATATAAAATGTGAATTTCAATCACTTGGTGTTATTGATAGTGAAAAGTATTTAGACGGTATTGGCGTTCAATATGAAAGTGAAGTAATATATCATAATATGATTAAAGAACTAGAGGAGAAAAAAGTTATATTTACTTCTATTGAAGATGCAATGAAAAAATATCCAGATCTTGTTAAAAAATATTTTTCTAAAATAGTAAGTAGTGCTGATAATAAATTAGCGGCATTAAATGGTTCAGTATTCTCTGGTGGAAGTTTTATTTATATTCCCCCAAATACTACCTTGGATAGACCACTTCAAAGTTATTTTAGAATTAATTCTAGAGGTATGGGGCAATTTGAGAGAACTTTAATAATTGTTGATGATAATAGTCATTTGCACTATGTTGAAGGTTGTACAGCACCTACTTATAGTGATTCTAGTCTACATGCAGCAGTTGTTGAGATATATGTTGGAAAGAATAGTAGTTGCCGTTATTCTACAATCCAGAACTGGGCTACTAATGTTTTGAATTTAGTTACTAAACGTGCCTTGGTTGAAGAAAATGGTGTTATGGAATGGATTGATGGAAACATTGGAAGTAAAGCTACAATGAAATATCCTGCTTGTATTTTAAAAGGAGATAACTCAAGTGGTACATGTATTACAATAAGTGTTGCAACTCATGATCAACAACAGGATAGTGGTGCAAGAATGATTCATATTGGAAAGAATACAACAAGTACAATTATTTCTAAAAGTATTGCAAGATTAGGTGGAAATGCATCATATAGAGGAAAAGTTGATATCAAAGAAAGTGCAACTAACAGTAAAGCAATTGTTAAATGTGATTCATTGATACTTGATAAAGATTCTAAAAGCGATGCCTATCCCACTAATATATGTAGAACTTCTAAAAGCAATATTGAGCATGAAGCAACAGTATCTAGAATAAGTGAAGATAATCTATTCTATTTAATGAGTAGAGGAATAGATAAAGAAAAAGCAATTGAACTAATTATCCTTGGATTCATAGAAAGATTTAGGGAAGAGCTTCCAATGGAATATGCTGTTGAATTAAATCAATTATTAAAAAGAAATTTATAAAAAGAAAATCAAAACTTTGAATTTTCTTTTTTTATTGTCTTATTTTTGTTAATTATTATAATTCTATTTAGATTTATATTATTTCTCAATCCATTCATATTAAATCTTTATAATACTCGATTTGTATTACTAAAAATATAGTGATAAAGTATCGAAAAGAAAGGAGGAAATATGTTAAATCAGGTGGTTTTGGTCGGAAGATTGGTAAAAGATCCCGAACTAACAGAAATTGATAACAATAAAAAAGTATCTAATATTACTTTAGCTGTACCAAGAAGTTTTAAAAATGTTAATAACGAGTATGAAACAGATTATATCAGATGTAATTTATGGGATATTGTAGCAAAAACTACTGTCGAACACTGTAAGAAAGGAGATATCGTTGGTATAAAAGGAAGAATTCAAAGTAGAACATCAGAAGTAGATGGCGAAAAGAAATATTATACTGATGTAGTTGCAGAAAGAGTTAGTTTTTTATCAAGCAAAAAACAAGAAGAAGCAGAGTAATCTGCTTTTTATTATTAATAATAGTACCTTTCTTTTAATTGATTGGCTTTAAAATATTTGATACAATTATAATGATTTGAAAATATAATGAAGGTGATAAAATGTTATATATTTTTGCTTTATTTGTCTTATGTTCGCTTGTCGGTATAAGTTTTAAAAAAATTAAAACAATTGATGCGGAAGCACTTAGTCATGATAGAACAATTATGATTAATGGTATTTTTGTTGCAATTATTTTGTTTAGTCATTTCAATGGTTATGTTTTATTAACAAGTGCAAGTGATGAAATCTATTTAAAAATATTCTCTAATATCAGTCAGCTAATGGTAACTACATTCCTCTTTTATTCGGGTTATGGAATAATCGAATCAATAAAAAGGAAACCAGGATATATTAAGAGCTTTTTCAAAAATAGAATTTTAAAATTATTTATAATGTATGCTGCTGCTATTGTACTTTATATAATCCTTAATTTAATAATAGGTAAAAGTTACTCAGTAAGTACAATATTATTATCGTTTACTGGATGGACAGATATAGGCAACAGTAATTGGTTTATATTTGTAACATTTGTATTATATTTCTTTATATGGTTGTCATTTATTATATTTAAAAAAGATAATTATAAAGCTACTTTATTAACTTTATTATTAACCTTAATTTACATAGCATTCATGGCAAAAACTGGTATTAGAAAAGGAACTTGGTTTAATACTGTATTATGTTTTAATATGGGAATGTTTATTTCTTTATATAAAGATAGAATCATGAATTTTTTAAAAGATAACATGACATATATATTAACGTTTGGTTGTTTATTATTAATCTTCTTAGTATGTCATTCACAAGGTAATCATTACATTATATATAGTTTAAAGTCAGTAGTATTTGTAATATTAATTATGATGTTATCTATGAAAATAAAGATAGGTAATAAGTTGTTATTTTTCCTTGGAAAGAATACATTTCCTATTTATATATTGCAGAGATTAAGTTTTATTGCATATAAAAATTTAGGACTTTTAGGATATAACATATATGTATATTTCTTTGTATCAGTATTAACGACAATCATAATAGCAATTATTTTTAATAAATTGTTAAAGCTACTATTTAATGCAATTAATATTAAAGCATAATAGAGAATAAGCTCTTTTTAATATACAACTTATACGTAAGTTATCAATTAGTTAACTTCAAACAAAACAAAAAACTTATTAAATATAATGTATTTATCTTGAAAGTGGTGAGATAAATGATCTTATTTAGTAAGAGATTGAAGAAGCTTAGAACAGATGCAAATTTAACTCAACAAGAACTAGGGGATAAGCTTAATGTTACAAAAGTTAGTATTTGCAGTTATGAAAGAGGAACAAGAATGGCTTCTGTTGAAACTTTAATTGATATAGCGAATTTATTTAAAGTTGATTTGGATTATTTAATTGGCACAGATAATTATGTAATAAGTGATAATAATCAAGAATATGGAATAAGAATGTCAGAAGAGGAAATAAATTTAATTAGAGAGCTAAGAAATCATTCTGATTTATATGAAAAATTAATCGATGATCCAAAAAGAAAGATAGAATTAATTGAGAAAAGATTAAGGTAAAATTAAAGAGTTAAAACTCTTTTTTTTAATAGTTACATGTGCTATAATATTTTTAGAATATAGGAGGGGCCTATGAACATTATAGATATTATTAGCAAGAAACGTAATAATATTGAATTAACAAAAGAAGATATGGAATTTGCCTTCAATGGATATTTAAAGAAAGAAGTACAAGATTATCAAATGTCAGCTTTGTTAATGGCAATATGTATAAATGGTATGTCAGATCAGGAAGTATTTGATTTAACAGATATATTTATTAAAAGTGGAGATGTTCTTGATTTATCAATAGTTGATGGTATTAAAGTAGATAAACATTCTACTGGTGGCGTAGGCGATAAAACAACTTTAATAGTTGCTCCTATAGTAGCGTCATTAGGTGTTAAAGTTCCTAAGATGAGTGGAAGAGGTCTAGGATTAACTGGTGGAACTATTGATAAATTGGAAAGTATTCCAGGATTTAAAACTGAATTAACAACAAGTGAGTTTCTTAAAGAATTAAAAGAAATTGGAATGACGGTTTGCAGTCAGTCTGAAAAACTAGTTCCTCTTGATAAAGTTATATATTCATTGAGAGATGTAACTGCAACAGTTGAATCTATTCCTTTGGTTGCAGTTAGTGTAATGAGTAAGAAGATAGCTAGTGGTGCAGATAAAATATTAATAGATATAAAATGCGGCGATGGAGCAATAATAAAAGATGATAGAGAAGCTAAAGAATTAAGAGATTTAATGATCAGAATAGGTAATGCTTATAATAAAGAAGTAAGATGCCTTATATCTGATATGGATACTCCTCTTGGTTATTGCGTAGGTAATGCTCTAGAAGTTGCTGAAGCAGTTGAATTGTTGGATGGCAAAATTAAGAACAATCTTTATGATTTATGTGTTGATATCGCAAGCAATATGATAAGTATGGCTAAAGATATCTCTATTATCGAGGCAAGAGATGAAGTAATTGATGCAATAAATTCTAAAAAGGCATTAAATAAGTTTTATCAATTTGTAGTATACCAAGGTGGTAATCTTGATAATATGCAAATTAGTGAAAATAAGTTAGAAGTAAAGTCTACTACTAGTGGAGTATTAAAAGAAATCAATGCTATGATAGTAAGTAAAGTTGCTAATGCCTTAGGAAGCGGAAGAAAGAAATTAGATGATGTGATAGATTATGGAGTTGGAGTATTCTTAAATAAGCAAGTTGGGGATTCGGTAAAAGAAGGAGACGTTCTTTGCACATTGTATTACAACAAAGTAAAAGATTATTTCAATATAACTGAAGCATTTAAAATAGAGTAAAATAAAAATAAGCATTAAGCTTATTTTTTTTCTAAAAATCTAACATAGTACTCTTCGTAAGTCATTGGATGTTCATGAATATAAGTAGCTATTTCTTCACCAACATATCTATAATGCCAAGGTTCATTTACATAACCTGTTATATATTCAGTCTCCTTTGTATACCTTAAAATGAAACCATATTTGTAACAGTTTTCCTTCATCCAATTAAAGGCCTTTGTTTCACCAAAATCAGTATATAGTAAATTGCCATTATCAACATCGACAGCAAGACCTGTTTGATGTTCGGAGTATCCTGGTCGAGCAGAATATGTATCGGCTTTTTCTTTTCCATCACGATCAGCATAATTGGTATATAAAGTATTTTGACGATTATAACTTCTATATGTTGATACAGCTCTTATTGTATAACCATCTTTAAGAGCGGCTTCTGCCATCTTTTCAAAGGCTTTAGCAGCATCATATTCCATTTTTCTAGTTTCACCAGTGTATTTAGAATTTATTTCAGTTAAATTCTTTGGAACATAATCATCTCCAAGATAGTTATATTTATTTACTAGAACAGTATTTGTATATTTATTTGGACTATCTGAAACATCACTATAGAAATCTTTATCTAGGCCAATATTAACATTAACAACAACTGTTTCATCATCTAATTTTGGATTAGCTTCTTTATATTTATTATACCTATCTAGTTTTTCTTTATCATAAAAATCATATTTTTCATAGACATTTTTAGTAGAACTATCATCTTTTTCTTCTTTATCATCATTTTTAGATTTTAAGAAATTTATAGTAAATATTACTAATAGGATAACAATAATTATATCGGCATAAAAGTAAAAATTATTTTTTTTCTTTCTCTTTTTTTTCATAGACACCTCATTATAATTATAGCACATTTGTAATTTAATTTATATTATAATCATATTTTTAAGTGGAGGTATTATGAAAAAATTTATTAAATATTTAATTATAACAGTGTTTTTAATTACTTTTCCATGCGTAAAAGCAGATGAAAGTTTACTTACCAATGCTAAAAGTGGAATACTTATTGAGGAAAAGAGTGGAAAAGTTCTTTATGAAAAGAATATGAATGAAAGACTTGCTGAAGCTTCTCTTACAAAAATGATGACCCAGTTACTTATTTTAGAAAAAATTGAAGATGGTTCAATAAAGTGGACTGATATTGTAACTACTAGTAAAAATGCATCCGGTATGGGAGGTACTCAAATTTGGCTTTCAACTGGAGAAAAGATGAGTGTTGAAGATTTATTTAAAAGTATGAGTATAGTAAGTGCAAATGATGCGACAGTAGCACTAGCAGAATATGTTTCGGGAAGTGAAAAAGAATTTGTGAAACTTATGAATAATAAAGCTAAGGAGCTTGGGTTAAAAAACACCAACTTCAAAAATCCAACTGGTCTTGATGAAAATGGACATTATTCTAGCGCTTATGATTTATCTATTATTGCTAAAGAGTTATTGAAACATGAGGAAATATTAAGATTTTCTTCGACGTATGAAGATTATATTAGAACAAATACACCCAACAAGTATTGGTTAGTAAATACAAATAAAGTTGTATGTAATTTTTACAATAAAATTGAATATCATTGTTAGAAGGGATGATAATTATGATAAAAGAAATACCAAGAAATACTCAGGTAGAAATGATGAATTATTTTTTAGATACAAGTATACCTAGAATTTTAAAATCAAAAAGAGGTTAAAAATGATTGAAAAACCTGTAACTGGTATTTATATTCGTGTTTCAACTGAAGAGCAAGCTAAAGATGGCTTTTCAATTAATGCCCAAAAAGAAAAATTAACAAAATATGCTGAATTAAATGATTGGAATATATATGATTATTATATCGATGATGGTATAAGCGGAAAGAATTTAGTAGAACGAAAAGAAGTAACAAGACTTATAAATGATATAAAAAATAAAAAGATAAATAATATTTTGATTTATAAGTTAGATAGATTAACTAGAAGTCTAAAGGATCTAATATATTTAATTGAATTATTTGAAAAATATAATTGTACATTTAATTCACAAACTGAAAAAATAGATACTTCTAATGCTGTGGGAAGAATGTTTGTGAAAATTATTGGTATTTTTGCCGAATTTGAAAGAGAAAACCTTGCTGAAAGAGTGTCATTTGGGTATGAACAGAAAACAAGGGAAGGTAATTATACCAATTGCAATGGAGTATATGGTTATGATTATATTGTTGGAGAGCAAAGACTGGCTATAAATGAAAAGGAAAGAAAAATAGTAAATAGAATATATGACTTATATATAAGTGGAGAATCATACCTTAAAATTGCTAATTCTTTTAATAAAGAAAATGTTAAAACTAAAAGAGGAGGGCATTGGGCATCATCTACAATAAAATCAATAATCAATAACCCATTATATATAGGAAAGATAAGGTATGGATTGAGTAAAAAAAACAAAGTTAGATCATTTACTGTCGATGGAAATAATATAGAACCGATTATTAGTGTTGATAAATGGAATAGAGCAAACAGTATAGCAAGGGTAAGGGAACACTGTAATATTAGAAGATATCCAAGTGAAAATTCATACTTTTTTCATACTATAAAATGCGGAATATGTAAGAGTAAAATATTTGCAAAGCAACAAAAACATAATAATTATCTTTATATCACTTATAAATGTTCTAATAAGTTCTGTAATTCTAGTGGCTTTTCTCATAATAAAATGGAAAAAGTATTCTTAAATTATTTAGATACTTTGGGATGCTTAAAGCCAAGTGAATTAGAAACAAATATTAAATCAAATTGGGAATATCTTACGAACAAAGAAAAGCAACTATTCTTAGAGAGATTTGTTAAAGTAATCGAAGTATATAAACTAGAGGATAAAATTATTATTAATAAGGTAGAATATAATTGAAAAAAATTAAAGGCTAAATATGCGGGAAATGTTGATTTTTATATAAGAAAACGAAAAATAATAAAGAAATTTATTATTTTTTTAAATTTTCTTTGACTTTCACTAACAAACAATTTAGAATAGTAAGCCATCAGCGTATATTATATGCATTTTTTCATATAATTACGCATATATTTTAGGGAGGTTGAGAGTTGAAGATGAAAAGAATTTTTATTCTATTTTTTAGTTTGCTTCTTTTTTGTGGTATGACCATCAATGTATATGCAATAGAATTAAATACTGAAGAATTAGATACAGAAGTAACTGATGGTGAAAGTAATTCTATAACTGATGATACTGATGAAGAAGAAGAAAAAGACGAAAAAGAAGAAAACGAAGAAGAAGAACAAGAAGAAAACGATGAAAACGAACAGCAAGAAGAAGAACTATCTATTCAAACAGAAGCTGGTAAGCAAGAACAAGAAGATAATGAAGTTCAAAACAAAAATGTTTTAATTGTTACAGATGAAGAAGAAACAAATGAAAATCCTTCTGAAGAACCAAAAGAAGAGAAAATTGAAGAACCAGCTGAAAAACCAGTTGAGGAATCAATTGAAGAACCCAAAATTAGGGCATTAGCTGTCGAGGAACCAGTTGAGGAACCAACAGCAAGCGATGATCCAGAAGTTGAAGATTCCAATGTTGAACTCCAAAAAGCCAAAGTAACTTTTAGAAAAGTTAATGAAAAAGGTGAAATGCTTTCTGGTGCAAAATTACAAATCCTTGATAGTGAAGGAAATGTAATTGTTGAATGGGAAACATCTAATTCTGAGCCGTTCGAATATGAACTTTCTGCTGGTGAATACACTTTGCAGGAGTTACAAGCACCAGCTGGATATGAAAAAGCAGCTGATTTACCATTCAAGGTTGATATAGTTATCAATGAAGATATTATTGGTACTGTTACAACAGTTGACGGTCCTATTGGTGATGCACCACTTTATTATGTAACTATAAATGATAATGTATATGAAGTATATTGCGTTAATCAAGGATTAAAAACACCAAATAGTAATGAGTATAGTGGTAAAATATTAACACCTAGTGATATTAGAAATTTCACTAAGCAAGAAACAAATGTTGATATATTAGATGAAAATGGAAATAGAACATACGATTTGAAATTTAAAGCAACTGATGGTGTTAAATATACTGGTTTTTATGCACAATATGAAACTATTAGTGATTATGATGTGTCAGACCAAACTATGGATGATCAAGCATTATATGATAAGACACTTGATATCATATATCATAGAAATATGATTAGGGAAAAGTTCCCTGAAATGAATTTAACTGATAACGAAATAAGATTTATTACTGAATGGGCACTTAAGAACTATTTAAATGCGCGTATTACAACAGATTTTGAAACAGTTGTATACTTCCATTACACTAGTACAGGAGCTTTTAAATCAGATCATTACTATTATTTCGTTGGTGAAGATGGGCAACCATTAATGGATGAATATGGTAAACCAATTACTAAAAATGAAGATGGATCTGCTATTACTGGTTCTAAATATTTTAGATTAAATCATAAGTTCTATTATCGTGAATATCGTTATGCGCCAGATGATCCAAATGCAGTTAACGATGTTGTTATTGATCCAGGAAATGGCGATTCATTTGGGCAAATAGCTAAAGGTATGAATGCTGAAGATCGTGCAAAGTATGCCAAATTATATTACTACTTAATTAATGATGATAATAATGATGGTAAACCAGATCATCCAAAAGATATGGAAGTATATATGTATGCACCAATTGTTCCTGAAGGTACAACAGTTGATAAACCATATCAAAATGTAATAGGAATTGCCGGTTTCTTCAAAGATATCAACATTACTGGAACAGATGTAAAAATAACAGATAGATATAGTACTGAAACAACTAGTGTTGCTGTTCAAAAGGAATGGTATGATAATGAAGATGAAAAAGGTGAACGTCCAGAATCAGTTATAATTACTCTAAAAGCAGATGGAGAAGATTATGCTGAATATGAATTTAAGGCAAGTGAAGGTTGGTACTATGAATTTAAAAACTTACCAAAGTACAAAGAAGGTATTGA
>JAEEGL010321930.1_pt1 | contig 11999 bp, 10 predicted proteins | sample 9134231 | NCBI WGS metagenome assembly JAEEGL01 (sample SAMN16246548, study PRJNA631951) | gut metagenome | biome: gut microbiome; feature: rumen; material: fiber-attached | host: Bos | place: Iran: Karaj | collected 2018-10
ATTTGTTTTTCTCCTTCAACGATTTGAGGGCAAACCCAAGGTGTACGAGCAATAGCAGCAGCATGAGCAAGACTACAAGTAGATCGAAGATAAAAAATCACAAAAAAAAAAAAAAAAAAAAAAAACTTAAATAAAAAACAAAAAAAAAAAACCAAAAAAAAAAAATAAAAATAAAAAAAAAAAAAAAAAAAAAAAAACTTAAAAAAAAAAAAAAAAATGTCTCTTCTATACTCAGGAGTTCGTCTCTTCGTAAAAGGAGTAACCTCAAACTACTTTCGTAAAATAAGTGTAATCGGTATAGAAAACGTTCCAAAATCAGGTCCAACAATAGTATGTTGTAACCACGCAAATCAATTTATGGACGCAATGTTAGTCCTTGCCAAATGTCCACGTCCACTAAGTTTCTGTATGGCAGCATCATCCTATACCTTCCCAATAGTAGGTTACTTAGCAAAAAAAATAAACGTCATTCCAGTATATCGTCCAGACGATTCAAAAATTTTAGGTTTAGGTTACATAAAAATGATAAGTAATACAGAAATAAATGGTATAAATACAAAATTTATATCTCAAATAGAAAACAATCCAAATTTTACTTTAGGAATTGGTGCATTATTAATTGATAATAAACACAGAGTTATAGTAGAAAAAATAGAAAGTGAAGATAAAATAATAATAAAAAGTGAAGATAATATATTTGAAATATTAAATAAAGAAATAGATGATAAACATTCATATTATTTAATACCAAAATTAGATAATTCAACATTATATAAAGAAGCTTATTTAAAATTACATGAAGGTAATGCAGTTTGTATATTCCCAGAAGGTACTTCTCATGATAGATCTGATTTTTTAAAATTAAAAGCAGGAGTTGCTTTAATGTCTTTAGGTGCTATGGCAAATCATAATACTAAAAATATTAAAATTTTATCTTGTGGTTTCACATATTTTAATAGAGATAAATTTAGAAGTGATGTTATAATTGAATTTGGTATTCCTTTTAATATACCTGATGAATGGGGTGAATTATTTAAAGAAAATAAAAAAGAAGCTATTAGTATTATATTAAAAGAAGTTGAAAATAGAATGAAGGCAGTTACATTTACTGCTCCTTCTTTTAAAGAATATTCTCTTTTATCTATTATTAGAGATTTATATATACCTAAAGATATTATTTTAGATACTGAAAATTATACTGAGATATCTAAAAGATTTTCTAAATGTTATAATTTATTTAAAGATAGAAAAGAAACTTTAAATTTGAAAAAAAAATTAATTAGATATTTAAATGATTTAGAGAATGTTGGTTTAGAAGATAATGAAGTAAAAGAAATTTATTATTCATATAAATACTATGTTAAAAAAACTACAATATCATTTATATTATTTCATTTATATTTATTATTTTCTTTACCTATTATAATTGCAACTTCACCTTTTGTTTGGCAAGTTAAAAAAAATGCAGAGACTGCAAGAATTAAAGCTAAAATGAAAAATCCTAATAAATTAGAAGCTTTAGATGTTGTTTCTTCTGTAAAAGTTACTCAATTTGTGAAATATTTACCTTTTATTTTTATACTTTTTATTTTAATAATGGAATTTTTGATTAATTATTATTTGTTTACTTTTACTAATGTTAAGATATCTTTTAAAAAAATTTGTATTTATTCTTGTTTTTTTTTCCCTATTTATGCATATTTAAGTACTTTTATGTTGGATCAATTATATTTTTATTTAGATACTATGAAAACGAGATTTATTTTCTTTTTTTATCCTAGAAATGTTTATAAATTAAAAAATAATAGAAGTTTATTAGAAAATGAAGTTAGAGATTTTGTTGATACTTATATTAAAGAAACTGAATATGCTAATAATAGAATTATTAAACCTATTAGTGATACTAGGAAAAATAAACATAATATTACTGAAGAAAAGAAAAATAAAAATTTACAGGAACAATTAGATAATTTTTTAGAAAAGTTTGGAATTAATTAGAACTGAATTTTTCTAAAATTGATTTTAATAATTGTAATTTTTTATATTATTATTATAATTTTATTTAAATTTAAGATTTTTTTATATTTTTTTTTATTATTCTTTTATTTTATGTTAATTAATGGGAAAACTATTGAAGAAATTTTAAGAGAAAATGATGAGAAAATGAAAACTAAAAAAGAACATATGAAATTATTTGATATAAATAAAAAATTAGTAAATACATATATTAATTATGATAAAGAAAATAATACAAAAAAAGATTTGAGAGATTATTTAAATAAATTTTATGATAAAGCAATTAATAATCAATTAAATTTAAAAAATGAAAATCAAAAAAAAAAAGAATATGAAAATATTAATTCAAATAGAAAAAAGTCAAATCAATATAAAACAATTGAATATAATAAAGAAGATCTTAGTAAAAGATTATATCCACATTTATTTAAAAAAAAGGATTTAATTAAAAAAAAAATAATGAGTATGAATAATATAGTATTAAAAAATAAAAGTAAACCAAAAAATAAAACAACAAGACAATCTTTTAGTATAAATATTAAAAATATAAATCCAGTAAAAAAAGTTAAAAAAAGAATTTCAAAAAGAAATATTCCATTAAAATTTAATTACTCAAAAACAATGAATTTAAATATTAATAAACCAAGTAATTTTTTTCAAAAGAGAATAATGAATTCAAGAAAAATAGATGGGAAAACAGATAATGTTACATTATATCATATGCATAATTCTGAATGGTCAAAAAATTATATTTTAAATGAAATGAAACAAAATGAAAAATTATCATATGGTTATATTAACTATTGTCCTTATATTTAATTAAAAAAAATTTATATTTTTTATATAAAAAACAGATTAAATTAAATAATAAATAATTTTTTTAAACTTTAAATTAAAACAATAATAATTAAACGAAAAAAAAAAACTACTATATTTAAAATTTCAAATATTATTAACATCATCTTTAATATTTTTAAATTCATTAAACTCTTCATTATTAAAATCAACAAAACTACTTCTAATTCTAAAATAAATCAAAACAACATTATTTTCATCATCATTATTAATTAAAGAATTAGAACTATGAGAAATTTTATTAAAGAAATTATTATTATTTTTACTTAAAGAACTTCTTTTCATAATTTCTTTATCCATATATTTAGTAGGATCATATGAATAAAAATTATTAATATTACTAGGATTATTTGCAAAATTTTTACATTCTTCAAATTTTTTTCCAATATCTTTAGTATATTTACAAAATTCATTCATTTTTTCAAAAGAATTTTTTTCACAATGAATTAACTCACTTAATATAATATTAACAATATCATAAGTTCTACTTAAAGATGAATTAATTGAATTAAATGCCTTTTCTGATATATCAACATAATCTGCAGCAGCCTTTTGATATTTTTCAGTATTTCTTTCAAAGTATTCTTTTTCTTTTTTACTTTTAATATTATTTGAATCTATTTTTTCTAATTTTTTTTCATAGTGATCATATATTTTTCTCTTATCTTCTCTTAATTTAATTTGTTCTTTTGATATATTAAATAATTTTGTCCATTCTGAAGTTTTAGAAAAAATTTTAGTAATTGTTTTTGAAAAAATACCAAATTCTTTTTCTATAAGTTCTTGTTTTGTTTTTATTTCTTCAATTACATATTTAAATGGAGAATTAATATATATTTGCATTATTGAATTATTTAAATCTCCAAATAGTAATTCTAATTGATTTAATGTTGATGGTATTTTTTGAAGTATTTGTTTTAAATTTGATAATCCTATTTCTACTGTTTTCATTTTTTCTGTTAATTTATCAAATTCTTTGTCTTTTGTCCTTGGACCTTTTAAACTTTCTCCTATAAATTGTTCTGCTTTTGTCCAAAAATTTGGCATTTTATTTTATTTTTATTATTTTTGTCTCTTTAATTATTTTTTTTTTTTTTATTTTATAAATGGAATATAAATTTAATTTTGTATTAATTTGAAATTATTTTAATTTTTTTATTTTTTTATTGATAAAATTTGATTTTTTTTTGTTATTAATATATGATTTTTTTATAACTCTTAAAAATTATTACAATATTAATTTTAATAATTCCTTCTTGAATTTTTGTATAATATTAATTATATCTTAGAAAAATTTAAAGAAAATGGACGAATTTGAGAATAAAAAAAATTTTACAATGAATGATTTATGTTCTTTTAAATTAGATTTCAAAAAAGAAAATTCAAAAAATGTAAATGAGAAAGAATACAATGACAATACTAAACAAATAAATAATTCAATCTTAAATAATAAATATTATAAAAATGCAAATCATTCAAGATTTACATTTGAAGGAAGTAATATACATCATATAATAAATAATTATAATAATATTAATTTAAATAATAATCATAATTCAATCAAAAAACAAAAAATAAACTTAGAAGAAAAAAATTATATTCCTAACACTTTTAATAATATTAATTACTTTAATAATAATAATTTAATAAATCCAACATCACATTCATTAAATATGAATCCAATATTAAATATAAATAATAATATAACAAATAATTTTAATAATACAAAAATAAATTTAATTCAAAACAATAATATCCAAAATATTAACTTTAATAATAATATTAATAATTATCAAAATACAAATAATTATTTTCAAAGATCATTTAATAATAATATCAATAATTTTTTTTATTCTCATAATAATTTTAATATAAATAATCCTTTTATTTTTCAAAATCAGATAAATCAAAATCAAAATTTCCAAAATAACACATTTCAAATAAATCAAAATATCCAATCAATAAATCCAAATTTATTTTTTTTCCAAAATCCTCAAATTCAAAATATTCAAAATTTAAATTATTCAAATATCCAAAATTTAAATAATAAAGATGAAGAAAGTGAAGAAGAAATTTACAATCAACCAATACAAAAAAAACAAAAACCAATTCCAAAAATAGAAAATTTTGAAACATTAGAAGAATTATTAGAAAGTTTAAAAGGAGGAAAACAAATAGGAAATTATATAAAATCAAGAAATAATACAGGTACAATGATAAATTTATTAAAAAAATTACCATCAAATAAAATAACCGAATTATTAAATATGATACAACATAAATTAAAAGATATAATGATAAGTAATAATAAATTATCTCAAAAATTATTTGAATTATGTAATACAGAACAAAGATTATTTATTTTAAATTCAATAAAAGATAATTTTATAGAAATTGCTTTAAATAAATGGGGAAGTTTTTCATTACAAAGTTTAATTAAAATTGTATCTTTACCAGAAGAACAAGAAATAATAAAAAAATGTATTGAAGGAAAAGTTTATGAATTAGCAATGGACAAACAAGCTAATTTTGTATTACAAAAATTAATATTATTACTTAATGAGAAAGGAATGTCTTCAATTACAGAAGAAATATTTCAAATTTTTAATCATTTAATTTATAATTCAAATGGAATTGGTTTATTAAAAAATTTAATATTAACAAATAAATCTTCTGAAACAAGAAAAAAATTTGTAAATAAAGTTATTGAAAATCTTCCGAATATTATTAATAATCCTAATGGACATACTTTAATTTTACAAATTATGGAAAAATGGGATTTTGAAACTTGTAAAAATATGATTTTAAAAATATTTGAAGATATTTCAAAATATGCTATTTTGAAATTTAGTTCTATTGTAGTTTTAAAATGTGTTTTAGTAAGTGATATTAAAAATATTAAAAATGTTTCTAAAATTTTATTTACTTCTGATAATTTAAATCAAATTATTAAAAATGATAATGGAAAAGATATTATTAAAAAAATATTAATGAAATTACCAAAAAAAAATAAAATCGAAGCCTTTGAAAATATAAAAAAATATTTTAAAAATGATATTCCTGATTTTATAATGGAGATTATTAATATGAATTAATTATATGATATATTATGATTTAATGTTTTATTTCTTCTTTAAATTGTAATTTAAAGTAAGTTTGAAAAACTAACAAAATCATAATATAATAATAATAATTATAATTATGATTTATTAATTTAACGTTTTATTATGTCATTTTTATGGAATATAGAATAAAATATAAATATAAATTGGTAGCATTTTTGTCAGTGACTGACTTTTTTGCTCCTATAAGTATTATTTTTTGTTATGTTTTTTTTATCATATTTTAGATATATTATTTTTCTTTTTTCAATGATTTGGAAAAGAAAAATAAAATTATAAAATATTTTTATAATAATTTTTTATGTAAAAAATATATGAATATTTAATTTTTTATATATAATAATTTCTTAAGAAATAAAATAATTCAATTTAAATTATTATTTTTTTATATTAAATATAATATTTATTAATTATTTGTATATTTTATAGTTTTTTATTTTTATTTATTTGAAATTATACTATTTGATTTTGTTTCATAAATTCTATAATATTTTCTCCGAATTTTTTCTTTTGTTCTGAATTTGAAGTATTAAATTCATTTCCATCAAAAAAAGGATTTAATAATAATTTAATAAATTGACTATAAATATTTTTACAAATATTATTCATTTTTTCATTTATATCATTTTCATTTTTTAATTCTTTAATAATACAAATTTTAGTTCCATTATTTCCAACATATCCATAACTTCCATATTCATTTTCTTTTTCATAAAATGAATTTATTAATCCTAAAAAATTATTTTTTTGACTATTTCTTTTTAATAAATCTAAAGATGAATAACACATTATTTGATATTGAAATTCATTATCAATATTATCAAAATTAAAAAAAGAAATTGGTATATTATTCCTATCAATAATACTAATAAATTTTATTAATCCCTTAATTTCTTCATAAAAATTTGACATTTAAACTTTTAAAACAAAAAAATAAAAAAATAAAAAAAATAATTAAATAAAAATCTAATATATCAAAAAAAAAAAAAAATTTAAAAAAAATAAAACAAAATTAAAAAAAAAATAAGCAAAAATCCCCATAAAAACACAAAAAAAAAAAAAAAAAAATAAAATTAAGCCAATAAAATAAATTAAAATAAAATCAAAAAAAAAAAATTAAAAAAATATTAAACTTCTTTATTTTTAATTTTTTTTTCCTTTTCCTTAATTTTCATATAACAAACATAATTAGCCATTCCAATAAAAAAACACCCAACACAAGAATACCACATAGTAAAAATCATAGCAATATAACCTTTATCTTGAAAAATATCAATTAACAAACCATAAATATAAGGAGAAGGTAAATAACCAAATAAATTAGAGAATAAATTAGTAATAGAATTCCCACTAGCATCTAATTCTTTAGGAACAGAATTAATAATTAAATTAGTAATAACTGGTACAATTCCTCCTCCAAAAAATAAAACAAACCACATATAAATAGTATAAAGATAAATATTACTAGTAAAAGTAACAGAAATTGCAAAAAAAGTTGCAAAAATTCCTAAAATTAAACAAAATAATAAAGATTTCATTCTATCATTTCTACATAAAATATCTTTTGTAAAAGTTCCTATTAAAACTCCTAAAGTTGGTGAAGTAAAACAAACTAAAGTAAATATAAATAATCTTTCTTTTTGACCTTTAATTAATAAAATTTGATTCATATAATCACTTATCCAATATTGTACTCCTGAAATAACATAAATTAAACTTGATAAAGCAATAACTGAATATAAAAATATTTTTTTATTTAAAATTAATGTTAATTTCTTTTTTAATGGAATATTATCTTCATATTCATTTAAATCTTCATCAACTTTTATAATAAACATTTCTTCACCTTGCATATTTGAAACACAATAAACATTATTTTCAAAAAATTTATTTGGTACAATATAAAAAACAATTAATAATAATAAAATTAATGTACCTTGAACAATAAAAGCACATTTCCAACCAATATCATTATTAATACTAATTGCAGCAATTAAATAACCAAAAAAAATTCCAATTGGACTTACGAATTGTACAAGAGCAATCATCATATTTTTATGATCTTTTTCTCCATATTGATTACACCAAACAGGTAAATAAATTGTAATATAACTTTGAAAAATACCAACAATGATTCTATTAAAAAATAAAAAAGGAATATTTTCAAAATAAACAAAAGTATATAAACAAATTGAATTAAAAACTAAAGAAATTAATAATAAATTTTTTCTATTATATTTATTAATAAACATAAAGACAATAATACTTCCAAAAATATTACCAACATAAACTAAAGAACCAAATAAACCAATTGTTTGATCCATTGTTGTAATTAATCTTAATTCATTTGTTGATGCTGGAATTGATCCGTGATCCATACTAATAAAAATATTTGAGAGAAGAAATAAAAAAAAAACAAATGATCTTGCTTTTGGGGAAATGTCAATTTTTTTTGAAGTATTATAATTTATACTTATTATATTGTCATTTGAATCACTTAGTGATCTGTGATATAATTCTGGATTTAAATTATCTTTTAATGTTGATATGTTTTCATCTTTTAATTTTGAAAGATCACTTGATATATTTTCTCGAGATGTTTCGTTTATTTGAGATAAATGTTTTGATAATGGGATGTCTATTTCTCTCATATTTTTTTTTTAATGTTTATTTTTATTTTTTTAATTTTTTTTTTTTGTTTGGTTTTTTTTTAATTTTGAAATATTATTTTTTATTTTTTTTTAAAGGAATTTTTTTTTTAATTTTAATTTTGAATACTAGAATAAAATAATTTTATTTTAATTTAACTTCTTTTTTTTTAAAAAATTTTTTTTTTAATAAACAATTTAAAAATTTTAATTTTTAGAATATTTTAAATAAAGGATGTTCATGTTCTTCTGCACATTTAGAACATAAAGTCATATTATCTTCAAGATTACAAATATAATAAAATCCAGTGATTGGTTGTTTATTACATTTAGAACAATTAATTTCATGAACATTACGATTAACTTTATTATTTATTTCATTTTGTTGTTCTTTCATTTCACCATCTAAAATTAAAGTTTTAATATTTCTTGATGCAATTAATAATTGTTCTTCAATAATTTTTGCCATTTTTTCTTCAAAATTTTCTGCTTTTTGAGATAATAAATTATGATTAAATGACTTTTCTGTAATATAAATTTCATCAAGTTTTTCAGTATTATCAATTATTTTTTTATATAATTCTTCATCAATTTCTTCTAAAGTTTCATTTTTCTTTCTTCTAATACTAAATTCATTTATTTCAATTATTTTTTCTGGTAATGAAAATTCTTTTCTTATTAAATTTTGAAAATCACTAAATTTTTCTGGTAAATATACATCATTTGCTAATACACCATCGAAATTTAAATTTACTTTTATTTTTGATATTTTAGAATCTTTAGACATTTTTTTTTAATTAAAAATAGTTTATTTTTTAATTAACAATTTATATATAATATTTTTTTTTAATTAACATTTTTTTAAATTAATTAATAATTAAATAAATAAAAAATGAATGATAATAAAAGATTAATATCAATAAATTTAAGATTGGAAGGTTTTTATTTTATATTTTTTATTGTCATTTATAATTTTCCAAAACAATATAGTAAAATTAAAGTATATGCTCAAAATGATTTAATTCAATTTATGACACAATTTTCTATAATTATATTTTTTTTAATTGAAATTTATTTATCAAAAAAAAACAAAAAAGATAATTCTGAAAAACAAAAGATAAATTATATTTCTCAAAATTATTATCCTTTAATAGATAAAAAAATAGAAAAAAACAATTATTTTAAAATATTTTTATTAATTTTAAGTACAATAATTTTTGAATTGATTGCAAAGTATTCTTCTACAAAAATGTCATCTACTTTTTTACTATATTTAATTGATTTAATATCTTTATTTATAATTCAAACACTTTTCTTTAAAGAAAAATTTTATTCTCATCAATATATTGTTATTATTTTTCATTTATTAGGGATTTGTATTATACTTACAATAAAAAAAGAAATTAAAAAGGTAAAAATATTTCTTTTAATATTGATTCTTATAAATCAATATTGCTTTTGTTTTTCTCTTTCTTTATGTAAAAAAATAAATACATCTTATTATATTAATATATATTTTTTAGGTAGTATAATTGGATTATCAAGATTTATTTATTTATTTATTTATTTAAAATATATTAAAAAAATTGATGTTCAAATTCCAAATTTTGAAAATCTATTATTATATATTTATATTGTAATTCGTTTATTATATTATTATTTATATTATACATTTTTAATAAAATTTAATCCATTTATTATAATATTATGTCAATGTTGTTGTTTATCATTTAATGAAATATTTTCAACAAAATATATAAATATATTTATTAAAATTTTATTTTCAATAACTATTTTAATTCCTTTATTAATTTTTGGTGAAATAATAGAATTAAATTTTTGTGGTTTAAGTGATAATCTTAAATATATGATTGAAAAAAGAGGAAAACAAGAAGATGATTTAATGAAAGATTCTTCTAGGTCAAATGATTTTAATACAATTATAAGTACATTAGAAATAAGTTTAAATAAATAATTTATTTTTATAATCTATTTATTTATTAATAAATGTTAATTTCATTTTCATTTGAAAAAAATTTTTTATATATTTTATTATTGTCTTCTTTTTATTTTTTTAAAAGATATCTTTATGAAAAAGTAGATAATTATGATTTACAAATTTTAATTAATGCCATTTCAAAAATTTTACTTATTATTTTTTATATTATTGAAAAAATCAAATCAAAAACAGAAAAAGAAAAATATAGAGAACAATTAATGAAAAACAATTATATTCAATTTCAATTACAAAATATAGAAATAAATAATAAAAAGAACAAATACAAAAAAATAATATATATATTAATACTTTGCTCAAATATTTTTGATATAGTTTCATTATATTTGAAAATTAAATGTAAATTATATAAATATTCTAAATGTACTGATTTTATTTTAATTATTTTGATAGATTTAATTTTTTTCAAAATCATTTTTATTCACATCAGATAATTTCTGTTAATTTTGGAATCATTATTATGATAATAATAATTATAAAACATTTTAATAAATTCATGAATATAGATTTTTGTATTTTAATTTTACAAAGTTATGCTTATGGATTTTCTCTTTTTTTGATTAAATATATTAATACAAAATATTTTATTAGTGTATATTTATTAGGCTCTTTTATTGGAATTTTTCAATCAATTTTTCAAACAATACAAATATTTTTTATAGTAAAAGAGAAAATAATAATTGAAGATATTAAATTACATTTTATTATTTTATATTTGGTAAATTGTATATTTATAAATTATTTATTTTATTATATTATTTCAAATCTAACTCCTATTCATAGTTTAATTTGTTATAATTTTGCATATATTATTTATCATTTAATAATAAAAAAAAATTATTTAATAGATATTGGATTATTAGAAATTTTATGTTTAATCTCTACATTTATTTATTTAGAAATTATTGAACTTAATTTTTGTGGTTTAAATGAAAATTTAAAAAAAAATATCAAAGAAAGAGAATTAAGAGAAATTCAGAATAATGGTATTCATTTTTCATTAAATGAAGAGGATTTTGAATCTGAGTTTGATATAAATGATAGAAAAACGGAAAATCAAATGTAAAATGAATTTGAAGAAGAATCTTTCTAATAAAAAACAATTGAATTGTTTATTTAATTATAATAAAAAAAAATTAAATAATATTTATTATATTAAAATTTAGTATATAAACTATAAGTTTTTTTTTTTTATTATCATTTGTTTCATCAAAAATTGAAGTATTTTGAGAATTATTTGTTTGACTTTTTGGAAAGAAAGGATTATTTTTTAAAGATGAATTATCAATTGACATAAAATTATTATTAGATAAAATATTTTGAAATGAAGAATCATTCATA
>JAEEGL010417888.1_pt1 | contig 11999 bp, 13 predicted proteins | sample 9134231 | NCBI WGS metagenome assembly JAEEGL01 (sample SAMN16246548, study PRJNA631951) | gut metagenome | biome: gut microbiome; feature: rumen; material: fiber-attached | host: Bos | place: Iran: Karaj | collected 2018-10
GCCAGCTTCTTCGAATTTAGCTTTCATTTCATTAGCTTCATCTGTAGATACGTTTTCTTTAATAACTCCACCGTTATCAGCGATTGCTTTAGATTCACCTAATCCTAAACCAGTGATTTCTTTGATTAATTTGATAACAGCAAGTTTGTTAGCACCAGCACTTGCAAGTACTACATTAACTGAACTTGGTTCATCAGCAGCAGCTGCAGCACCACCAGCAACTGGAGCAGCAACAGCTACAGCGCTTGGATCAACACCAAATTCCTCCTTCATTGCATCTACTAATTCATTAACTTCAAGAATTGTCATCTCTTTAATTGCATCAATAATTTCTTTTGTTCCTAATTTTGCCATTTTATATTCCTCCTTTATTTTATTTAATTATTTTTCTAAATTTTGTCTATGTAAATCTAGACAGATTGCAAAATTTCTAACTGATTGCTTTAAAGCACCAGCAAACATAGTAAGTAATTGATCTCTTGATGGTATTTTAGCAAGTTTTGAAAGCATTGCCTTATCAGCAACTTGTCCATCAACATAACCAATCTTTAATTCTAATTTTTTAGTTTTTTCAGCGAAGTCTTGTAAAGCTTTAATAGGTGCAACTGCATCTGTACCAAACGCTAAAGCTTTAGGTCCTTCAAGTTCAGAATCAAAATCAATATTTAATTCTTTCATAGCTCTTTTAGCAAGAGTATTCTTATAGATTTTGAAATCAGAACCACTCTTACGAAGTTCACGTCTTAATTCATTTGTTTCAGAAACTGTAAGTCCTTGATTTTCAAAAACTACAAATGAACTTGCATTTTTTGCTTTTTCAACGATTTCTTCAACTATTTTACTTTTACCTTCAATAATTTTTTGATTTGCCATACTACACCTCCTATTTCTAGTGTAATACCGTAAAAAAATCCCTACACTAACCGTAGGGACTTTCCAAAACTTATCTTTAGATGAGTTCCTCGGTAGGATAATTAAGCATTTAGCCCCTACTGTCTACGGCACTAATAAATTTTCTTCAAAACACTTTGTATTATAGCATAACTTAAATTAAATGTCAAAACTATTTGTATCTAATTTTATTCCAGGACCCATTGTTGTAGAAACTGAAATATTTTTTACATATTTTCCTTTAACAGTTGATGGTTTAGATTTTAACATTAATGAAACAAATGCATCAATATTTTCAACTAATTTTTTGTCATCAAATGAAACCTTTCCAACAAGTGCATGAACGTTTCCATAACTATCTGTACGATATTCAACACGTCCTTTTTTAACTTCAGTAACTGCTTTCTTTGTATCAGTTGTAACAGTTCCTGTTTTTGGGTTTGGCATTAATCCTTTTGGTCCAAGAATTTTACCAATCTTACCAAGTGATGGCATCATATCTGGAGTAGCTATCATAACATCGAAATCAAACCAATTTTCTTTTTCAATTTTTTCTAGCATATCCATATCGCCAACATAATCAGCACCTGCTTCAGTTGCAGCTTTTGCAGCATCACCTTTAGCAATAACAAGTACTTTTTTAGTTTTACCAGTACCATTTGGTAAAACTAATGCTCCACGAAGTTGTTGATCAGCTTTTTTAGTATCAAGGTTTAAACGCATAGCAATTTCAACTGATGAATCAAACTTTGTAGTAGCAGTTTTCTTTAATAGTGCTACAGCTTCTTCTTTAGTATATAACTTATTTTTTTCTACTAAATTACTTGCAGCAGTATATTTCTTACTTTTTTTCATTTTTACCTCCTTGTGGTATTTTAGCGGATTTGTTTCCTCCCACATAGTGAAACCTATATGTATTTTATTATTTTATTTTCAAATTATTCTGTAATTTCAATGCCCATGTTTTTAGCTGTTCCTTCAACAATAGACATAGCTTCATTTACATCATAGCAATTTAAATCTGGTAATTTAATTTCAGCAATTTCTTTAACTTGTGCTTTTGTAAGTTTACCAACTTTTTCAGTAGATCCTTTTGTAGAACCTTTTGAAACTTTAGCAAATTTCTTAATTAAGAATGCAGCTGGTGGAGTCTTAATTACAAAATCGAAAGTTCTGTCTTCATAAACAGTAATTTCAACTGGTAAAATATCTCCCATTTTATCTTTAGTTGCATCATTGTACTTTGTACAAAATTCACCTAAGTTAATACCTGCAGGTCCAAGCATAGTTCCAACTGGTGGAGCTGGTGTTGCCTTTCCAGCAGGAAGTTGCAACTTCATTTGTTTAGCTATTTTTTTTGCCACGAAAAACACCTCCTATATTTTTTTTCGCGAGTGGTTCATCCGCTTAAATGCTCCCACTTAAATATCTATCTATATCAAAAAATAATATAGCGAATTAATAATAACACAAAAGTTTACTTTTGTAAATATAAAATTATACCCTTTCAATTTCTGTAAGTGGTAATTCAACAACAGTTTCCTGTCCAAATAAGTCAAGTGTAATTTCAACTTGTTGATTTGCCATATCGATAGATTTAACCTTACCTATCATTGAAGCAAATGGTCCATTAATAACTTTAACGCTATCATCAACATTTAAGTTATTACCAACTTCAAGTCTTGAAATACCCATACTACCAAGTATTTTATCAACTTCAGCTGGAGTAAGTGGAAATGGTTTTGCTCCTTTACCAGATGATCCAATAAATCCTGTAACACCAGGTGTATTACGAACAATAAACCATGCTTCATCACTCATAACCATTTCAACAAGTATATATCCTGGAAACATTTTCTTAATTTTTTCTTTTGTTTTTCCATCTTTTACTTCTATTTCTTTTTGTTCAGGGACAACAACTCTAAATATATAGTCTTCCATGCCCATTGAACTTGCACGCATCTCTAATTTTTCTTTTACTTTATTTTCATGTCCTGAATAAGTATTAACAACATACCATTCTTTTTGCATTAGCCTAACCAACTCTTAAGTCCAGCAAGAATTACATCAGATAACGTAAAAAATAAAGCAAAGAAAGCAATAAAACTAATTGTAGCGATAGAATACGTAGCCATATTCTTTTTATTTGGCCATTTTACTTTTTTTAATTCATGTTTAGTATCAACTAAAAATCCTCTTAATTTTTTCATTTTACACCTACTTTTAATTATATGTATTTTTCCAAATAAAAAACACATCTCGTGTTCTTTATTAATATATAACAAATATATTTATTTGTCAAGCTATTATTTAGCTAAACTATATTGATTTAAAATACTATTTCCATCTATACTCTTACAATATTCAATTAACCAATTAGCACACATTTCATGATTATTTAAATATTGATTCTCTTTTGCGTTCAAATACGATTTACTCAAAGCACTTCTTAATCCATATAAAATAGAATTTCTTTTCTTAGAATATCTAATATATCCACCTAAATCAACACCATGATAATATCTTGAATAAGCTACTTCCATATTATCAATTCTACATTTATTAACTAAATATACTGGTATATTTTGAATGAAAAACTTAATATTCTTTACAATAGAATTACCATATTTATAAGTATTAAGTATTTTATACTGTTTTTTATGAGTAGTAACTTTTTCATTTAATGTTTGAATTAAATCTTCAGATTCACAAAGCATAATACCTGATTGCGAATTACTTTTATCTAACTTCAAAGTAAATTTCTGAGAACATGAATCTTTTTTCCCTGTGTCACCAATATATAATGGTTTAACAAATTTAGGATTATCATCTATATATAATAAATCTGAATCATCATCAATTATTGTAATTGGTTTGCCAGCTAATTCAATATCTTCTGTTGGTTCAAATACTTCTGGAGTATATGGCTGTTCCTCATCATTTTGTGTTACTGGTGAATGTTTCATTTTTTCAACCATCGCTGCATCACCATTAAAAGTTAATGGAGAATTATCAATTATTCTAATTGGGCAACTGCTCAATTCTATCTCATCAGTTTTCTTAGGATTCATAAGTGATTTAATAAAACTTGAAAATTCACTATCAGACATCATTAAAACCTTATTCATATCTTCATTTGAAGTTTCTAATGTAGATTCTTTTCTAAATAACCAAGAATAAAATGCATTAGTTTCTTCTTCTGGTAATTCCCATAATTTTTTAGTAAATTTTTCTTCATTTATTCTTTTTTGTATTTCATAATTTGAATTAACAAAATTATTAAATTCTTTTTCTGATAATTTAGCAAGATCAATAATTATAGTATCTATTTTTTCATCTACAAAATTATTAGTTAAAAACCAATGTTCAAAAGCTGATTCCAAATATTCAATTTTAGCACATCTTTCTCTTAAAATTGTTGCTGCTTTATCAATAGTCATCTCACTAGATTGTTCAATATATTCAGTACTTATTTTTTCTAATTGTACATCTTTTTTCTTTAAAAACATTGAAACATCTGGTAATTTTAATTCAGTTTTAGTTTTACTATTTTCTTTTCTTTTTCTAATATTTTCTTGTATATCACTATTTTTTAAGATAAAATTATTAAATTTTAATTCTGACATTTGAGCAAGTTCGATAAGTTTCTCATTCATTTCATCAACATTAGCACTATTTATAAATAAATAATCGCATATTGCAGGTTTTAAGTATTCAACTTTATTCCATCTTTCTCTTACTATTTTTTCAGCATCTTGAATACTTAGTTTTTTTACTTCTGAATTATTTAAATATCTGCGATTAAAAGATTTTTCATTTTTAAGTAATTTTTTCATTCTTTCTTTTTGTTCAGAATTTAATTTCTTATACTTACTTAATTTTTCTAATTCTTGAAGATTATTATCTCTTTTTAAACATCTAATGTATTTAGCAATATCTCCTCTTACAGCTGTTACTTTTTCAATATATTCATCACTATATGGTTTAGTAAGAACATCATCACAAAAATTTCTCTTTTTTAACTCAGTTTTTATTTTATTTATATAATAATTAATTCTATTTCTTATTTTAGAAACTTCTTCTGGACTTTTAGCACTAACTATTTGTTCTATTAATTCAGCAATTATTTCTTTAGCTTTAATTATTGCCTCATATTTTTTTACACTTTGTTCATCTAGTGAAATAATATTTGCAACATCATCTATATTTTTATATAAACCTGCTTTATTTTGTTTCATATCTTCACTAATTCTAGTTAATATTTCTTTTCTTTGTTCTTTTATTTGTTCAAGTTTATTATTCATTTATATCACCTTTTTCTTCCTTATCAAGTTCATCATTCATACCTTTTAAAATTTCTAATAATTCAACTAATTCTTCATTTTCCAAATTAGTAACATCCATTTCTTCCATAAAAATCCCCTTTCTTAATTCGGCTATTTTATCACATTTATATACAAAAATCAAGTATATTAATACATACAAAAAAGCATATGTAAAAACATATACTATGTGTTTATAAATTAGTATTTTTTAATATTTCATTAGTTAAAATTAATTTTTTATTTTCAGATTTTAATTTAAAATTAGAATCATATTCATTATTCTTAATTCTATCTATAGTTTTAAACATATCATTATATCTTTCAAGTAATAAACTAGATACACCATATTTATTTATTTCACGAACTAAACCTTGCTCAAGAAGTTTTGAATATCTATCACTTTTAATAGTTTCTTGATACTTTTTTGTAATTGGTAATACTTTATCATTTTGATATTTAATATCAAATAAAAATATATATGCCAGTAAATCAGTAGCATCTATATAATTAATATTTTCTTGTTTTTTTAAATAAGAAATATTACTTACATTTGTCTTACACGTAAAACAATGGCCATAATTTAAATGATTTGTAACACTAAAAGAAGGTTTATGATCTACATGAAATGGACATAAAAGCATATAACTATCCATACTAGTGATTTTTATTTTTTCTTGATTATTATTAGTTAAAACAAGAGGTAGTAAATAACTATTATCTTTAATATATTTAATATTCTCATCAGATAATTTATTTAAAACTCCTGCATTATAAATTAAACTTAATAAAGTATTTACTTTCAATATTAAATTTTTATCATTGATATTAATTAATAAATTTTTAAGCTCAATATAATCTTCTTTATTTAACCCTTCATTAAATCCTTTATCAATAAAACTATTAATTATTTTTTTCATATAATTCACTTCTTTCATTTAAAGTCTTAACAAGCATTTTTAATTCATTATTAGTAGTAATATTATTATTAATTGTATCACCAGTTATTAATTCACCATCTTTTTTATTCTTAATCTCCATTTTTATTTTTTTATTATTAGTATGTTTTAATAATTTATCAAATCCATTTATACATAATAAGTAATTAGAATATGCCAAAAAATAATTTGAATCATTATTTAATATAATTTCTTCATTAGTAGTCATTAAAACTCCTAATCTTTTAGAAAATTCTTTATAAAAAGATAATAAATCGTCTTTTATAGATGGTAAATCTATTATTTGCGCTAAATCCATATCAAATAAATATTTATTTAAATCTTGACATTGTATGGGCCATTTTCTTTTACTTACAAATAAACTAATATAATTACTCCAAATAGTTTTACACATTAATGCACTAAATTCGTCACTTATTCTTTTAATATTATCATCTATAACTATGTCTAAGTTTAATTTACGCTTATCAAATTTATTTAAATATAGATTAATTATATCTTTGATTTCAGATATCTCTGTATCACTCAAACAAGCTATTTCTGTCTCTTTTATATCTTTAGTATTAAAACTATATGTAGCAGAAACACCATTATTATTTACTATTAATTTAGAGTTAGTTCCCCATAATCTTTTCTTTCTTAACAATAAATGTTCTATTAAATATTCATAATTAGTATTAAAATCAAATAAAGTCTTTTTGTTATTAAAATATGTTAAAAAATTTACTAATTCTTCTTCAGTTATAATATTGTTTAATTCATTTTTTAGTTTCATAGCTAAATAAAATAGTATTAAATCATCAGAATTTAATTTTCTTCTTAATATCATCTAAATCACCTAGATCATTATCTGTTAAAATATAGTTTTTGTTATTAGATAAATTATTAACACTCATATCAAATATATTATTTTTAATGCGATTTATGGTTTCAAAACGTTCTTGATATACTTTTGTAACCTGTTCTTTATCAACATCTTTTTTCATTAACCTATAATATACCATTTCTAATAATTCTTTATATTGATTACTTAAAATTTTTTCTTGATACTTATCAACTAGTTCATATTTATGAGTTTGTGAATTGATATCAATTTTATAAATACTAGCTAGAAGTTCCGCTGCATGAACAAATTTAATATGTTCAAATTCTTGTAAATATGTAATAGGATCTACTGTTTTATTACATGCCAAACAATGTCCAAAATTTCTAAAATCTAAAACTCTAAATGAAGGTTTTTTGTCATTATGAAATGGGCATAAAAACATAAAATAATCATCAAAAATTAATTTTATTTTTGATTTATTATCATTAGTAAGTACTAATGGTAATAAATAAGCATTTTCTTTAAGATAGTCAATTGTTTCAGATGAAATACGATCTGCAACACCATTTTTAAACAAAATATGTAATAATTGATTTATATAAATAATTTCCCCATTAACATTATCATATTTTTCAATAACTAAATCTAATATTCTTTTTATATCATAATAATCTTCAACATTAAAGCCTATAGTCTTTCCTTTTTCTTCAAAAAATTCTAATTTTTCTTTCACTTCATTTAAACCCATAATAACCCCCAAAATAATACGATTTTTATTATATCATAACATTAATAAAAAATACCATTAATTTGGTATTTTTCTAATTTTAATATATATTTTTTTTAATACTACTGAAATAATAAAAGCAAATCCTGGAATTAAAATTGCCCAAATAATAGACATATAAATAGGTTGTTCATAAATATATAAAAATGGATATGGTCCTTTAATTATTTTTAAAATATTTAATATAATAATTATTGTTGCATAAATAATTGTTAAATATAATCCTCTTATAGAATCTCTTTTTTTTAAATCAATATCATCGAAATAAAGAAATACTATAATACTAAGTATTGGACATAATAAATGTTGAAATAAAAGTCCTTCACTTAAAAATAGCCATTCATAATTAAATTCTAACATTGGACCTAAAATAAATAAAACAACTAAAAACGTTACAGTTAAACAAATAGTAGTCATATATTTAAATAATTGAAGCCATCTTGGAATTTTATTTTTAAATAACAAAAATATAACAAATAATAATGAACTTATAAGAGCAAGTAAATTACTATCCTCAGTATAATATTCAATTGCAAGACGTTTATGAACACTAGTACTTATAATAAAACCAATTATCTCTAATATAACTATTAATAAATTTAAATAAATAGATATTTTATTCTTCACTTTTATCCCTCATATTCATCTAAAAAACTTTTATATTTTTTATCCTTTTTATATCCAAGTACACAATTTAAATTAATATTATCAAGCGCCCTAAATATATTTATATCAACATTTTTATTTACTTCTTTTAATTGTTTAATTAATTTTTTTACTTCTTTTCGTTTACCCAATTCTGAATTATTATTTTCTTTTTCAGTAAAACGACATGCACAATTAATAAATGTAAGTTCATTATACTTACTCCATGATATTATATCTTCTTCATGTACAAAATAAAGTGGCCTAATAAGCTCCATGCCTTCAAAATGATCACTATGAAGTTTTGGAAGCATTGTTTTTATCTCAGCACCATAAAGCATAGAAAGTAATGTTGTTTCAATTACATCATCAAAATGATGACCAAGAGCTATTTTATTACATCCAAGTTCTTTTGCTTTATTATATAAAAAACCTCTACGCATTCTAGCACACATATAGCAAGGATTTTCATATGATATTTTATCTGCTACACTAAATATATCGCTTTCAAATATTTCAATAGGTACATTAAGTGTTTCAGCATTAGATTTTATTAAATCTAAATTTTTTTGATTATAGCCTGGATTCATAACTACATAATAAGCATCAAATTTAAAAATACCGTGTCTTTTTAACTCTTGAATACACTTAGCTAGTAAAAAAGAATCTTTACCACCACTTATACATACCATAATTTTATCATTTTCATTTATTAATTTATATTCTTTAACTGCTCTAACAAAACGACTCCATAATTCTTTACGATATTTTTTAATTACACTTCTTTCAATTTCTCTATATCTTTCCATAATAATTCCTTTTCTAAAAATATTATAACATAAGAAAAAGTTTACATTTAAGTAAACTTTATTTTTTTATTAATTTTTTTTGATTTTCTTCATATCTATACTTTTCTTCAGCATTATCAGCATCACATCTATAATAACAAGCAATTGTCATATAATCTTCATATTTAGAATAATCTTTTTCTTTAATTAATTCTGCTTTTTCTTCTAATGCTTCACTTTTTTCAAATAAATATACAGCTCTTAAAGATTTAAATCCATACATTTTATTATTTTCTTTTATTATATTATATAAATATTCTTTAATGTATTTTGGTCTTTCTACTCTTGAAATCTTATTACCATTAGTTTTTATTTCTGGTACTATTATACCTAAATATAATTCAAACCAAGCAGCAACAATATGTCTATGACAAAATTCCATATTATTCTCATAACAAAGTAATACTGAATCAATAAGTTCATTATATACTTCTTCAGGATCCATTTTTGAAAGTACTTGTTTATAATATTCTTCTATATAATATTTATTATTTTCTTCCTCAGAAATTTGACCTATATTATCGTGCCATATTTTCCAAAAAGAAAGTTTTGGAGCTAAAGCAGGATAACAATTTCCTGAATATCCAGCATCTTTACCACGATTACCAGAAATGGAAACTGCATTATATTTAGAATTATAATTTTTATAACTACTTGTACTAATCATATTTTTTCACCTATCTATTTTATTCATTTCTAAGAGCTACAACAGGATCTTTTTTAGCAGCCATTTTTGCAGGTATAATACCAGCAATTACATTTAAAGCAACACTTAGAGCAATTAAGAATAATGAACCACCTATTGGTAATTGAGCAATATTAGAAATATCAGCAAATTTCTTAACAAGAATATTAATTGGTTGACAAATTAAGAATGCTACAATAATTCCCATACATCCAGCAAATAATCCTTCAATAATTGTTTCAGCAACAAATACACGTGAAACATCTTTTTTACTAGCACCAATTGCCCTTAATATACCAATTTCTTTTGTTCTTTCAAGAACAGATATATAAGTAATGATTGAAATCATTATACTAGATACAATTAAACTAATTGCAACAAAACCTATTAATACAAATGATACTATTGTAATAATAGAAGTAATTCCTTGTACTAATGCTTTTAACATATCAGTATATTCAATTACATATTCTTCAGTACCATTTTTCTTTTGTTCATCATTATATTTATTAATTAAAGAAATAATAGCTTCTTTAGAATCAAAATCTTTGGCATAAATATTTATAACACTTGGATTATTTAAATCAGCTATTCCAAGTTCTTTAGCAGTTGCTTCATATGTAGTACCAGTTTCACTAAAAGAAACACCTGTTAATACATTAATTTTTTTATTACTTGTTTGTTCTTTATAAATATTTGTTTTACTTATTTCTTTTATTACATATTCTGTAAGAGAATGTTTATAACCTACTTTATCATGTGTTGCACTTTTCTTAGCTTTTAAAATACCAACTATTTTAATATCAAGACCATCTTTAATTATATTCTTCATATAATTATAATCTTTAGAATAATCAATATATATTCCATTTTCTTTTTTATAATAATCAGTATTTAAAACTAGTTTATATTTCCTATTTAAAATATCATCATAATCATATTTTGTAGTTTCATTTTCATTAGATGCTTTTTCAAGAATGTTTTTTGATACTTCATTTCTATCTTTAATATCTAAAGCATATAATACAGAATCAGATATTGTATTATCTTCAGATACAATTAATACTAATTCATTATAATCTTTTGGAAGATTTCCAGCTAATATTTCATAATTATTTTTAAGTATATCTTCATTATCTAACAATTCAGTAAATACACTTTCAATCTCAGAATTAGATTTAATTAAAGATCTTGCTTCTTCACTTTCATATTCAAGTCCTGCAAATACACTAAATGTATTTGGATTTACCTTAGTATTATTATCAGAATATATTTGTAAATCTAGATTATAACCATAATTAATTTCAGTTGTATATTTTTTGAATTCTTCATTTTCTTCAATATATTCTTTAAATTTAGTTAAATCATTCTTTTTAATCATACCCTCAGTAATCATACTCATTTTTTTAGCAATATCATTTTCAGAACAGATTTTATCTTTTTCACAATCAATTTTTTCAGTCTCAGGCATTTCAAATAGTTTTGTCAAATCTACTGAATCTTTTTGAATTGAAATTGGATAATCAGCAAGTGAATCTCTTTCCATCTTCTTAACATATCCATTTACACCATTAGTAAGTGATAAAATAAGAGCAATACCAATTATACCAATTGATCCAGCAAATGCTGTTAAAAGAGTTCTTCCTTTTTTAGTTAATAAATTATTAAAAGATAACATTAAAGATGTAAATAATGACATTGAAGTTTTATTTACCTTTTTATCTTCATGTTTTTCTTTTTCATCTTCATATGGATTTGAATCTTTTAAAACTAATCCATCTTTTAATTCAATAATTCTATTTGAATATTTTTTAGCAAGTTCTGGATTATGTGTAACCATAATAATAAGTTTATCTTTAGCTACTTCTTTTAATAATTCCATAATTTGAATACTAGTTTCTGAATCAAGAGCACCCGTTGGTTCATCTGCAAGTAGTATATCTGGATCATTTATTAGAGCTCTAGCTATGGCTACTCTCTGCATCTGTCCACCACTCATTTGATTAGGTTTCTTGTGGATATGTTCAAAGAGTCCA
>JAEEGL011729207.1_pt1 | contig 11999 bp, 3 predicted proteins | sample 9134231 | NCBI WGS metagenome assembly JAEEGL01 (sample SAMN16246548, study PRJNA631951) | gut metagenome | biome: gut microbiome; feature: rumen; material: fiber-attached | host: Bos | place: Iran: Karaj | collected 2018-10
GGGCCTGTTCGTCTGAATCGACACGCAGAAGGAGCGGATTCCGGGCTTCTTTGGCGCTCAGGAGCAGGTCTGTGCTGTACTGGGTGGAAGCCTCCGGCCGGGTCAGGTAGAATCCTTCGAACTTTTCCCGCGGCGCGCTGCTGCGCTCCTCCAGGCGCAGGACCGGGCGTCCGAGACTGTCCAGCCGCCGGGTCAGTTTCATGTAATGGTCGTCGTCCTGCCAGCAGACGAGGCCCGCTTCATGATTGCCTTCGGGATGGAATGAGAGGGTCGTGGAGGCGGTAAACGCGGTGCCCGTGATGCGTTCGAAGACGACGGAAGGCCGTGCAAAGTCCGACAATGCCACGCCGGAGCAGGCCAGGTGCATCCGGCCATCCGCTTCGAACTGCAGGCGGTCCCGCACGTCGCCGCGCACGGACAGGGCGAACGGGGCGAGCCCCTCCGCCGACCAGAGCGGCCCGGGGCGGAAGCCGTCGAAGCCCGCAATCCGGTTGCTCGCGGCCAGGGCCTGCAGGCCCTTGTCTTTCTCCACGACTGTGGGTACCGGCTCACCGGTCTCCAGGATGACAGGCTGGCCGTCCCGCCAGTGCACCGGCAGCAGGAAGGTCTCCCGCCCGGTGTTGAAATAATCTTCCCCGTCATAGGGCCGGCAGCCGAGGAAGACGGCATACCAGTCTCCGTCCGCCGTGCAGACGAGGTCCGCGTGTCCCGTGCAGCTGACGGGATCGGGACGCCCGGGCGCGAGGTCCCGCTGTGTCAGGATGGGGTTGACCGCGCAGGGCGCGTAAGGGCCTTCCAGCCTCCCGGCGCTGAAAATGACTTCACTGTGTCTCGCTTCCGTCCCGCCTTCCGCGCACATCAGGAAATAGCGGCCGCCCACCTTGTAGAGATGGCCTCCTTCGAGGCTGGCCGGATGGTTTTCGGGGTGCGCGCCGCCTCGGGCGAGGATGCGCGGCTTGCCGGTCGCGGCCCCGCTTTTCCAGTCGAAATCCCACATCAGGATGCTGCTTTCGCCCTCATAGCGCACCGGCGAGCCGGCCGTCTCGGGAGAGGCGGCCGTGATGATGCAGGCGCGGCCGTTCTCCTCGAAGAACAGGCTGGGATCGATCCCCGTGACCTCCGGGAGGAGGAAAGGACCGTCCCAGCGCCCCTCGCGCGGGTCATCGCAGGTTGCGAAGAAGTTCCCCAACCCGCCGGCCACCTGCGTGCAGACGACATAGAACTTCCGGTTGTGGGGATTGTATGAGATCTGAGGCGCCCAGAGCCCGAACAGCATCGGATGGTCTGTGAGCGGGAGCGCTTCGTCCGTCGAAAGGACCGAGCCGCAGGACTCCCAATGGACCAGGTCCGTGCTGTGCCAGACCGGAATGCCCGGGAAGTACTGGAACGTCGAATTGACCAGGTAAAAATCCTCCCCGGCCCGGCAGATGCTCGGGTCGGGAAAGAAACCCGGTAGAATCGGATTGCGATACTGCGTCGCGGGGTCGAACGAGGGCGCCTGGGCCTCATACTTCAGGGGCGTGAATGTAGCCTTTTCCTTCAACTCGGGGTAGACGTTTTTCCAGAATGCATTCATCTCCCTCCCGGTATCCCAGCATTTCGAAGTCATCGCTACGATCGCATTCTCCTGCGGGAGGATGATTCCAAACTGGCCGTTGGCTCCATCCAGACGGCATCCTCGCCCATCCCGACACATCCACATCTGGAATCCGTATCCGGCATTCCAGTCGTTTTCCCGGTGCAGCCGTTCTTTTTCTTCGTCACTTGCATCTTTCGCCTGAAAGATTTGCTCGCTCATGGCCATGTCGAACCATTCCTCACAGAGCAGACGCTTCCCATTCCAGACGCCTTTCTGCAGCATGAACAGGGACATTTTTGCCAGATTCTCCGTGGTAAGGTAGAGTCCGTAGGATCCGATCGTATTGCCCGTGGGGTCTTCAAACCAGTCATAGTTACGGATGCCCAGCGGTCGGAATAACTTCTCATCCAAATAGTCTGACATCTTGCGTCCGGTTGCGCGACTGACGATGATCGCAGCCAGGTGGGAGTCGTTGTTGTTATAGGCAAAACGACTCCCCGGTTCTGCTGTGAAAGGGTAAGAGAGGCAGGCATGTACAGGGTTGACAATGCCGGCAGAATCAGGCTCGAAATTGTAGTCTCCGTCCGACAGTCCGGATGACATGGTCAGTAGATGTCGGATTGTGATTCTCTCCAACAGGGGGGAGTGCTCCTTTGGAATCTCGTCGTCCCGGAAAAACTTGAGGATTGGATCGTCCAAATCCAAGAGCCCGTCCTGACGGGCGAATCCGACAGCCGTGGCTGTGAAAGTCTTGGTTGCGGACCAGAGTGCATGACGCTCCTCGGCGGAGTGACCGGTGGCATATTTCTCGTAGATGACTTTTCCGTTTTTGACGACCATCAAGCTATGCAATTCCTCCGCCGGCCGTTGGTAAACTTCATAGAAAAGACGGTCGGCCCTGGATTCGTCCAAGGTGATTTCGGTTTGCTTTGCCCGGGGAAGACGGCTGTCCCGGGGGCTGCAGCTGCAAATGCTTGCTGCAATAGCCATTAATAAGCAGATTCTTTTCATCGTGTGAGTTTATTTGTATTCGAGACTGATTTGTTTCAGGTCTTGCGGAGCCGAACTGCCGCCGTAAAACAGAGCATATTTGCCCGGAACAGCTTCCAACTTTCCGTTCCTCTCATTGTAAAGGCGGAAGGTGAATTCATCCAATGGGATTTCCACGATGGCCGTCTCTCCCGCCTTGACGAAAACCTTGCGAAATCCCCGCAATGAACGTGTAGGGCCGGAAGGATCGTCATCGCGGCGAATGTAGAGCTGGACAGTCTCGTGTCCGTCGCGGGATCCGATATTCGTGACGGGAATCTGAATGCTGTGACACCCTTTGGAGACTGTCGCCTGTCCGTAATGGAAGCGGGTATAACTCAATCCAAACCCAAATGGGAAGAGAGGTGTTCCCTTGAAATACCGGTAGGTCCGGTCTTCCATGTTGTAATCCTCAAAATCTGGGAGGTCCGCATCGCTGCGGTAGAAGGTGACAGGCAGTTTCCCGCCCGGATTGTACCGGCCGAACAAAACCTCGGCAATCGCCCTGCCCCCAGCCTCTCCTCCATACCATGCCTGCAGGATGGCATCGCAACTCTTCGTTTCTGGTTCCAACCCCATGGCCGACCCGGACATATTGACGAATATGACAGGTTTTCCTTTTTTTTGCAATTCGGCCAGGGCGATCCGTTGCGTGGAGGGAAGCTCGATGGTGGTTCTGTCTCCACCCAGGAACCCTTCCTGTTGGACCGGCATCTCCTCTCCTTCCAGCAGCGGGGAAATCCCCCCGACGAAGATATAGGCATCAACATCTTCTGCATCCAACTGGCTTCGGGACAGGCACTCCCGAGCGGGCATTTTCTCTGCGGCCACCTGGCGCGAGTACAGTTCCGGATTCGTTGTCGAAAGCGTGTGGTCTGCGGTTCGTGAGAGAGGGGCGATGTCGCAATACGGGGAATAGACTACCTGATCTGGTCCCAACAGGGAGCGGACAGCGTCAAGGACGGTCTCCGTGTGTCTGGGGATGCCGTTGTAGTTGCCCCAGAGGACCCTTTCATCTGCTGCGTTGGGGCCGATGACGGCGACCCGGATCCCCGATTCCGGGAGAGGAAGAACGCCGTTGTTTTGCAGGAGAGTCAAGGTTTCCAGGGACATCCTATAGGAAAGGTCATGGTGTGAAGGGCAGGCTAACGTATCAAAGGGGATACGGTTCCAAGGGACCAGGGCCTCGGAATCCATTTCTCCGAGCTCGAAGCGGGCGGTCAGGAGTCTCATCAAAGACGTGTCGATAGTGGATTCGTCCATCTTTCCTTCTGCAACTGCCTGCAGGAGGTGCTGGAAGGAACTTCCGCATTCCAGGTCTGTCCCGCTCATGACAGCATATGCCGTGGCGGATACTGGGTCATCGGGAAACAAGTTATGTTGCCCTTCCTGGAAGAAGTTGTTGATGGCCCAGCAATCGCTGACGACAAGCCCTTTGAATCCCCATTCATCCCGCAATATGCGGGTAAGGAGTTTGTCACTTCCACAACACGGGCTTCCTTCAAAGCGGTTGTAGGCGCACATGACTTCCTTGACATCCGTGTTGCGAACCAGATATTCAAAGGCTTGAAGATAGGATTCCCTTAAATCCCGGTATGAAAGGCTATCCACGTCGAACCGATGCCGCAAGGACTCAGGCCCGCTGTGGACGGCATAGTGTTTCAGGCTTGCATGCAGCTTATCATATTGGGCCTCCCGGGTATCTCCTTGCAGTCCTTGGACCGTGGCTGCGCCCATCAGGGAAACCAGGAACGGATCTTCTCCGTAGGTCTCCTGGCCACGCCCCCAGCGGGGATCCCGGAAAAGGTTGACGTTGGGGGCCCAGACGGTCAGCCCTTGGAAAATGTCTGTCTGACCCTCTTCCCGGTGCCGGGTGAATTTTACTCGCTGCTCTGTGCTGACGACATCAAAACACTGGCGGACGAGGCTTGTGTCGAAACTGGCGGCCATGCCGATATTTTGGGGGAAGACAGTAGCCAGACCGTCTGCGGCCACTCCATGCAAGGCCTCGCTCCACCAGTTATACTTCCGTATACCCAGTTCAGGAATGGCGGGACTGTCATTCTGCATCAGGGAAACCTTTTGTTCCAGCGATAGTCTTGGGAGCAGGTCTTGCGCCCTTTGACTTGGGGATAAAGATGGATTCTTATAGGGATACTTCCTCAGCCAGGCGGCCGGTATCTGATGGGTCAGCTCCACGAATCGGTCCTGCATCCTCTGCGCTTGTGCGTCGTCGGCGGACAGGATGCGTGCCTTTCCGGTTTCGTCCGGAGTGAAGCGGGTGATTCCTTTCTCATTGATGGAGATGCTTCCGGATTCTGAAATGTTAAAATAATCTCCACCTTCTACGGCAAACAGGACGGAGGTCAGGTCCCAGCAGGGGCGGTCGTATGACGGGCCGAAATAATTAATGTAGGCATCGACTGCGGGATGGTTTCCGTTGGCCCAGTAAAAGTCATCCTGGATACGCATCCCCGGATACATGACATTGAGACCCAGCTCCGCAGGGGAGAGAACCATCGGGGTTGGCCATTCTTCAAATACTTTCCGGGATGAAGGAATATCGCGGGTTACATTGAATTCTAGGGTGACTGTGTCGGCGAAGAAACCGCCCATGATGCTCAGCAGGCTGACTTTCCGGGCAACCAGATCCCGCCCCGAAAGGGGGGAATACTCGTCGGCGTCCGTGTCTAGCAGTTGTGCCAGGTTGGTGGTGAATCCGACGGATGCGATGACGACGGAGTGGTCTTTCGCCTCTGCCAGGACCTTGCGATACAGCCTGCAGGTTTCCGGCAGACTGTCTACATCCGGACAGGTCCGCTCATATTTCGGTGTCCCATCCGCTTTTTTCAGGCCGGCTACCCTCCGGGCAAAAGGGAAGTCGACATTCGTGTCCCAAATCCCGTCCCGCTTAACGACGCCCAGCGGAATGTCAGGGTAACCATACCAGGTCCGCATGATATCGATCATCTCTGCGGATTCCGGCTCGGGTTTGTTGGTGCCGATGGCCAGCAAGTTTATGCAACCTTCATCCAAGTATTTGAAAATCATATCCAAGGCAAGTGCGTCATCGACGTCGTTGCCCATGTCTGTCTCGAAGATCAGGTTGACTGCCGGCTTCTCCTGCTGCTGGGTGAGGCAGGAAGCCGTTGCGAATAGAGTCAGGACGAGAACTGGAAAGAGATGGATTCTTTCGTTCATGGCGGTTTATTCCCAAATGCTGGACAATTCGTTCAGCGTCATTGATAGCAGATGTATTTCGCCGTCCGTAAAGAAGTGGATGTGGCCTTCGTTGTCCGGGGAAAAGGCAAACTCTTCCGCGTATGAAAACAAGCCATTATTCGCAAAAACCTCCAACTGCCCCCAGTCGACAAGGATGTGCAGTTTCAAGTGGCCTTCCGGATCCGGTGCAAGGGGCTCGTCCAGCAGGACCTGGCTCCGGGTATGGTAGGCGATTTTCTTGTTTGCGACCTGAATTCCGAAAGATCCAGCGGAAGACTTGCTCAAGTCAAATTCCGCGATGAGTTCAAACGTCTTGGACCGGATATCTTTGAATAGCTCATTGCCGGGAAGGATTGTCTGTGCTCCCCATTCGTGGGTGTTTTTGTATAGGAGGGCTATCTCCCGGATCGGATTCCGTGTAAGCCGCATTTTTCCCTCATAGGTAACAAGATTCAGGGAGACGGGGAATGTTGCATTTCTTTCCCAGGCTCGTTCTCCAATCCCGCCGTTCCAATGATCCATCCAGGCGATTTGGATTTTTCTGGGGTCTCCGCCCGGGAGACCTCCCGTTGGGAAGGTCTGCGCTGCGTAAAAATCGGGCCCGCAGGCCATGGTAAGGACACCCTGCCCGGATGGCGTGAAGACGGTTCCGTCGAAATCCCCGACGATATAAGACCCGTTTGCATCTGTCAGGATCCATTTCTTCCGGCTATCATCTCCGTCCAGCGGAAGCTCGAACAAGTCGGGGCATTCGAATCCAAAGTTGATATTACTCAGAAAAGAACAGTGTATCAGGTCTTTGGATCCATAAAAGGTGGTCCCGTTCTCATAAATGGCGAGAACCCATTGCCGGGTCGGTGCGTGATAAAAGACAGATGGGTCCCGAGGATTGTAGTCACAGGTCGGATTCGCAACGGGGTTGCCTTTGTAGTCGTGCCAGCTATTCCCGGAATCATTGCTCCAGGCCAGGCAGGTGCCAAGTCCCGTGCCCGTGTAAATGGCCACGATTGCCTCAGCATCGGAACCGGTAATTTTTCGGGCAACCTTTCCGGAGACGACAACCGCGCTGCCTGAGAATACGTGTTCGCCGGACACGTTTCGGACAAACGATTGTGGAAGGTCAGACTTTTGGGGAATGAGTGTGGGACCATGATCCGTCCAGTGGACGAGGTCGGGGGATGTGGCATAACCTCCGTGACGGACACCGGGAAGGTCTTTCCCCCATTGATAAGTCATGTGATATTTCCCGCCTTGGTAAACCAGCCCGTTGATGTCGTTCATCCATCCATGCCTGGGACTGAAGTGAAACTGGCCGCGAAACGTCTCGCGGTAGAGGAGGGCAGAGTCTGGACAGTGATCCTGTGCCGGCATCGGGTTGGAAAAGGCCAACAGCAAGAGGATCGTGGTGAGCCATTTGTTGTGTCGATCAGTCATAACGGTTTGTATCGCTATACAAATTTAATAAATCTATTGTGTAAAAAAAGTGTGGTTCAGCCTTGTTGGGGCCTGTGATGAAAAAGAACAAAAAAATGAAAAAACAAGACAAAAAACAGTCGCAGATATATCTCACTTTTGTAATGGAGGCCGGAGAGTCTGAAGGATTCCACTCGGCCGTGACATTATTAATTAAATTTCTTGCGAATGAAAAAGAAATTATTAAAAATGGCTATGCTGCTGTGTGTGGGGCTCCTTCCTCTGATTGGAGCTGTTCCCGTGCATGCGCAGGGCCCCGTTACGCTATCCGGACGGGTAACCAATACGGATGGGGAGCCGATGCCCGGCGTTTTTGTCTCGGCGAAAGCTTCTAATGCAGCTACGGTGACAGATACGGATGGCCGGTACAGGCTATCTGTTTCGGCACCGGTCGGGGATTTGTCTTTCGAGATGTTGGGATTCAAGAGTGAAACCGTCTCCGTCGGCTCACGTACCGTAGTAGATGTCGTCCTGGTGGAAGATACCACTTTGCTGGACGAAACGGTTGTGGTCGGCTATGGTACGATGATCCGTCGGGAATTGACTTCTTCCGTGGCATCTGTATCCAGCAAGGATTTGATGAATCGGGCGTCTGCCATGAATCTCAATCAGAGCATGGCAGGTAAGATGGCTGGAGTGCAGATCCGCTCGACATCCGGTCGTCCGGGTGATGGGGGGCACGTGCGTGTGCGTGGCATGGGTTCTATCAATGCGTCTTCCGATCCCTTGTATGTGGTCGATGGCGTCGTTGATGTGGATCCTTCCTTGATCAGTTACGCCGACGTTGAGAAGATTGACGTGTTGAAAGATGCTGCCGCGACGGCCATGTATGGCGCGAAAGGCGCGAACGGTGTCGTTATGATTACGACCAAAAGCGGGCGCAAGGGAGAGGGACAGGTGACCTTCAATACCCAGACCGGCGTCAGCATTTTAGCCAGGCGCTTGGACTTGATGAACTCGGAGCAGTATATGCAGGCTCTTAAACAAGCCTATCAGTTTTCTGGAAATGCCGCTCCGCCGTATCTGGTCACTCCGGATCCGCGCCTGTTTACGTATAAAATGGACGGCTCGGACTATGCGCGGGATGAAGATGGGTATCTGATTCCTTCCCCGAAATATGATACGGACTGGCAGTCTGTCGCATTCCGGCCGGCAATCCTGTCTACCAATACACTCTCGTTCTCTGGGGGAGGCGACAAAACCTCCTACTATGCGAGCCTGGGTTATCAGGATAATGACGGTATTTATATCGGCACGGAGGCAAAAAAATACTCGGGTTTGATTAATTTGTCATCGCGTGTAAAAGACTGGTTGGATGTGCAATTCTCCACCTCCTTCAGCAGGATGAATGAAAAGCTTTGTCCTGAGGGTTGGGGACTTGGGTGGTTCAACGATGCCATAGAAAACGCTGCTTACATGTCTCCCCTGCTTCCTGTCAGATATGAGGATGGAACTTATGCTGCTCAGAGTGACATCGCGTATGGGTCTTCTTTCGACAATCCAGTCAAAATTATGGATTATTACACGCAAAACCGACAGACAAATAACCTGCTTGTCAACGGTGGTCTCGACTTCCATCTTGCGAAGGGATTGGATTTGACAGTGAAAGGAAGCTACAATTCCAGGTCATCAGAGTCGGATACTTTCGTGGCAAAGGGGCTGAAGGGATCGACCGATGCCGAGAACTGGGCGAGAATCGAGAATGTCAACGTCACGCGGTGGTCCAACGAAGATTATCTTACCTATAAGGATGTATTCTTTGATGGCAAGCTGAAATCAAATTTTGTTCTGGGTGCTTCGTGGTACTTTTATAATTATCAAAGCGCTACGGCCTCAGCGAATGCCATCCCTACGGAATTGTTCAAGTATCATAACCTGGGGACTGGTACCAATCCTCGTCCGGCGGCTTCCGGTTATGACCAAAACACGATGAATTCCTATTACTTCAGGACTAATCATGTTTTAATGGATCGGTATATGCTCGGCGTAACATTACGTGCTGACGGGGCATCCAATTTTGGTTCCAACAAGAAATATGGTTTCTTCCCGTCGGTTTCAGCGGCATGGAATATCGCGGCTGAACCCTGGTTCAGCAACCTGGCGGAATCGGTCAATCAGTTGAAACTCCGTTTGAGTTATGGGTCGGTTGGAAATGCGTCGATCGGCTCCTATCGGACCTTTGCCCAGTTCTCGTCGGGAACGATATACATGGATGGGGTATCAAATGCATATGTCGTGTTAAGCAATCTTCCGAATCAGGATCTCGGTTGGGAAACGATTACCCAGTTTGATGCCGGTCTGGACATTGGCCTGTGGCATGACCGGATAAACATCATTGCGGATTATTATGTGAAGGACTCGAACCGTCTTCTTTTCAATAAATCCATTCCTTATACGACCGGTTATGATGCTACAATGATGAATATTGGCCAGTTGAGGAATCGTGGATTTGAGATTACCGTCAAGAATCATGTCATTGACAACCGCAGCTTCAAGTGGGATCTGGATCTGATCTGGTCGATCAATAAGTGCATTGCTGTTGATTTGGTCGATAATCCGTTTACTTCTGGGAGCAATTCCGCTATCCGGACTTATAAGGGAGAGGAATTCAACTCTTGGTACGTCTATCACAGAATAGGTACCTGGAGCCTGGATGAGATTGAAGAAGCAGCGAAATATGGACGTCACCCCGGTGACCCTAAACTGTTGGATGTCAACAAGGACTATCAGATCACCTATGACGACCGTGTCCAATATGGGCATACACTTCCCAGGGGTGAATACTCGGTAGTGAATACCTTCTGGTGGGACGGGCTCTCAGTTTCAGTTGATTTGGGTGGGATGTATGGTTTCCATATGTTCAACCATCAGGCGGCCGTTCAAGAATGCGGCTTTGGCAATTATAATACGACAACCGCCAACCTCAAGGCATGGACTCCTACTAACCAGAATACCATGATCCCGGCTATACGTACGGATAACGACGAGGGAAGTGGAACATATTATGGCTATGAGATTGACGATTGGTGGGTGGAAAAAGCGGATTATTTGCGCGTACGAAATATCAATGTTTCCTATGATTTTGGACATAAGGTCTTGAAACGGAGTGGTTTTGTCCGGGGACTCGTTCTTGGTGCCAATATTGAAAACGCGTATCTGTTTACAGAGTATTCCGGGTATGATCCAGAGATGGGAAGTGGGTTTGATCAGGCTCCGGGAGTTATAGGTGTTTACCCTAGACCGATGGTTATCACCGGAAATCTAAAGATCACCTTTTAAATGATGTAGCCATGAAAAGAATAATCTTATCGATAACGGCCATTGCCCTCAGCAGTCTTTTCTGCATATCATGTTCGGATTTCCTGAGAGAAAATCCAGTCACCTTTGTCTCACCCGGGAGTTTCTATCTATCTGCCGATCAGATCGAGCAGGCGACGTTGGGCTGCTATGTCCAGATAAACCCCGGCCTGTTTGAGAATTAGGGCGCTTCTGGATGTGAGCCCTATTTCCTTTATGAGCGTCTGACTGGTAACGTGGAAAGCGCTCACGGTTTGGGTGCAAATGTCGGCTTGCCGATAGCTACCAATAATGCAGATATAGATATCCTGTGGCACTATTATTACTCTGCCATTGAGAATTGTAATGGTACGATAGCCGGGATTGAGAACACGAGTGCTACCATTGACGAAACGTTAATGAACCGTGATTTGGCCGAGGTGTATTTCTTGAGAGCCTATTATTATTTCAATCTGGTCCGTTTTTTCGGCCCGATTCCTTATAAGACGAAACCGACCGCAGGTGTAGACGATGCCGCCCTGCCGTGCGACTCGGAAGAGTTTGTCTATGAGGGGATTGTGTCCGACCTAAAAAAAGCAGAGTCGCTGTTCCCCGCAACGGATCCCTATGCGGTGGTCAACGGCCGGGCCGGTATCGGCGCAGCGAAGAGCTTGCTGGCCAAAGTGTATCTCACCATGGCTGGCTATCCTTTGCAAAAGAAGGAATGCTACCAGTTGGCCTATGACAAGGCACTGGAAGTTGTCCAAAGCGGGGCCTTTCAGTTGTTCCCGACCCATGCCGAGTGGCATAACAGCATGAAGGTGTCGACACGCGGAGAAAACATTTTCTCCGTGCAGAGCGATTCCAACAATGCGACCAGCTACTTGCATCGGTCGTTGCTCCCTTATCCTGTCACGTCACCCGTCATCGCTTCCGGTCAGGAATATGGTGGACACATGTTGCCGACTCAGCATTTTTACGATGCCTTTGATGATGCTGATGCGCGGAAAGAAGCATACTTTTATTCCTCTTATCCATCATTGGACGATCCGGATATAACGGTCTCTTTCTCCCGCCCTTTTATTTACAAATTCTTTGACGAGGCGGCGCTCAGCAGTGGAAAATCCGGCCTCCGCTTCCCTTTGATCCGCTATGCCGATGTGTTGCTGACACTGGCTGAGGCTGCCTGTGCGGGAGGCTCCACTACGGACGCTGCTGCCGTAAAGGCCTTCACGGATGTGCGCAGCCGCGCTGTCAAAGGCTTCTCTGCGACTTCCATCACGGCCGATCAAGTCCTTTGTGAACGCTTTTACGAGCTTTGCTTCGAGGGACAGAACTGGTATGATATAATTCGGACCCGGAAGGCGTTCAACCCAGCTTCCAAGCAGATGGTTGAAATGATGGGGTATAAGGCGGAGAC
>JAEEGL012067589.1_pt1 | contig 11999 bp, 6 predicted proteins | sample 9134231 | NCBI WGS metagenome assembly JAEEGL01 (sample SAMN16246548, study PRJNA631951) | gut metagenome | biome: gut microbiome; feature: rumen; material: fiber-attached | host: Bos | place: Iran: Karaj | collected 2018-10
TTGGGCCCAATCCCCAATCCCCAATCCCCAATCCCCAATCCCCAATCCTTAATTAATTTATTTTTATCATTTTAACCTAATATTTTTTTAAAAAATAATTTTAATTTTTTTAATAAATTTTATTCTATTTAAATTAAAAAGTTCAACAAAAATAAATCTAATAAAAAATAAATAGATGAAATAAAAATAATAGATATAACACTATAGTAAAATAATTAAATAATCATTTTCTAATTAAACTATTTTTATCTTAAAAAATTCATAAAAATGAAATTATTCATTTAAAATAAATTTTTATTTATTAATTAAAATTAGAAAAATTATAACATTGAAATTATTATAAAATGTAATTATCTAATAATTAAATATTTATCTTATTATTATTATATATATTTATTTTTATTACATTTGTTGTGGAATATATTCATATATATCTTCAATTTCATTACTTCTTTTTTTTCTTTTTTTAAAAGAAAGTTTTAACAATAAACTTAAAATAATAATAATAAAAATACACAAAAAAATTAAAAAATAAGAAAAATATTTTTTATTATCAAATAAATTTGCTTTATTATAAAAACCAATAAGTCTTTTATCTTGTTCAAAAATAAATTTAAATTTTTTTAAAAAAGGTTTTCCTAATTTCCAAATAAAATTCTCATAATTAGAAAAATAAACCATTAGATAAATTTTATTATTAATTTTTTTAATTAAATCATTTTTATTTAAAACAAAGGTATAATTTAAATCATAACTTTTAAAACTAATTTCAGGTAAATTATTTAAATCAATACTTTCATCACATTTATAATAATAATAACCATTTATAGTTCTAAATTCAAAACATTTATTTTTGTCAAAAACATTTTTTAAAAATTTTTCTTTATATTCATTTGGACCAAAAATCATATTATTTTCATATATTAAAAGTCCAATATGTGAACCATTAAATTTTTCATTTCCAATTTCAATTTTATTAAACTTTATTTTCCAATCTGAAGAATAATTATCTAAATTTACTTGAATCCATTTTAAATCTTTTTCTTTATATTTTAAATTATATTCATGAGGTAATTTTCCAATAATTATTTCACCTTCATTTTCATTTATATATTCAATTGAATAATTAATTGTTTTTATTATTTTTGCAATAATTAAACTTTGAAAAAAATTTCTATGAAAATCATTTGAAATATCTCTATATGATAATCCGATATAACAAGGATAATTTTTATCATTTAAATTTTCTACTAATAAAGTAGAAAAGTTTGATATTTCAAAATATTCATTTTTTTCATTTAAAAAATTAAATTTTTCATAACAGTAATATCCTTTTTTATAATTTGAATCATGAAAATATGAAATTTCTTTTGATATTGTATAATATGTATTTGAGTTATTTTTCGAATAAAATCCTTTTTTATTTTCTTCTGTTATATAAAAATCATATAATAATGTTTTAATATAACATTTTATTTCTTGAAATGGATTTCCAATTTGAAATTTTGTATATATTTCATTATTTAAAAGAGAATAAAAATCTAATTTATCTTCATTTATTATTTTTATTTGATCTGTTTCAAATTTTAATTTTAATATTTGGAATGTTTGTTGTATGAAAAAAAGTATTATAATTTTATATAATGACATATTATATATAAAATATATGATTATATTAATTTTTTAAAAATAGATTATTTTATATCAATATTTTATCATTGATTTATTTAAAATTGTATATTTAAAACATTTATATTTAAACACTTTTAAATATCTTTATTATAATAAAAAAATCAAAATATATTTTTAATTTTTATATTTTCTTATGTTTTTAAATAAATAGTATTAAATGTAAAAATATTTAAAGTAAATATATTAATTATTATATAATCTTTCTTTATTTTAAATTATTATTTCATTTTATCTACACTCTTATTTAATTTTTTCTTTCAAAATTCTCCTTATTCAATAATAATTTAATATGTTATTTTAATTAATATAATATTATCATTATATTATTAGATTTTTATATTTATTTATTTTATGATGAATAATAAAATATTAATGATTTTCAAATAAAATAGCTTTAATTTTATTATCAATAATTAATTTTATATAATTTAATTAATAATCTTAAAAAATGTATATTTATCTTTTAAAAATCAATATATTATTTATAAAGCTTTTCTATATCTCGGAAAAGAAAAAATGCAAAAAAATTACAAAATTTCATTTCTAAAGGAAAATATTCTTTTATTTTTATATATTTTTAACTAAAAATGAAACAAAAGATAATTAAAAAAGTAATTAGATAAAAAATTAAAAAACAAAACTATTCACAATCAAAATATCAATTCTAAATGAAAAATTATGAATAATCATTAAAAATTATTTATCATAAAATTGAATAATAATAACGAAATTTGCTTATTATTGTATTAAAAAATTGTTTAACTTATCAAAAGAATTTGATAATTACTTAATAAAAAATTTTATAAAATAGCCAAAATTAATAAAAAAAAAAACGTTTTTTTTAGCCAAAAAATGATATTTAATGAAAAAATCAAAAATAATATTATATAAAAAAATAAAAAATGTCAAATGTTATAGAATATCCTTTAGAGCAATTCAGAGATAAAGCAATTATAATAGATAGAAATATGTATATAGATGAAAAATTTTTTAATATAAATGAAAAATATGCTCCATATCTTTCAAAAGTTATTATTTCAAATGGTCAAATTAAAGATAGAATATCAAAAATTGCACATGATGTGATAAAAAAAATTCAAAGAAATGAAGAAATAGTATTTTTAATTATGTTAAAAGGAGCATTAGAAACAGCAAAAATATTTTTAGAAGAATTTCAAAAAATAGAAAATGAAAGAAATTTACATATTAAATTTACATGTGAATATATTCAAATAAGTAGTTATATTAATGACAAATCAACAGGAGAAATTCAAATTAAAAGTGACAAAAAGACTTTTAAGAATTTAAAAGGAAAAAAAGTTATTATTATAGAAGATATTTATGATAGTGGAGTAAGTTTAAATGAATTTATTAAAATTTTAAAATCTTTTGAAGTTAAAAGTGTTGAAACTTTTGTTTTAATTCAAAAAATGAATATTGAACATTTAAGATTTAATTATTTTCCTGAATATATTGGATTTATTGTTCCTATGGACTTTGTTATTGGATTTGGTTGTGATTATAATGAATATTTTAGAGATTTACCTCATTTATGCGTTATTAATGAAGAAGGAATCAAACATTTTAAAGTATAAATTATATATATATTTTTATATATTATCAATTTAATATTTTACAATTTTGAATCACAAAATTATAACATATAATGAAATAAATTTTGTTTTTTTTTTTGCGTTTTAATATTATTATTTAATTAATTTCATTTTTTTTATTATTTTGAATTTTTGTTTATTATAAAATTATAAATGCTGATGAAGATTAAATATTAATGAATTTCATGAATTAAATTAAATTAAAAGTGAAATAATTAAGATTATTCTATTTTCCATATGTTTCATTTAATTCAAAACTATCATTTAAATAAATGAAAAATATCACAGAAAATTTTTGATTTTGGAAAATTGATTTAAAAAATTTTAAATATTCAATAAAAATATTTTAATATTATTGTTTATATATATCAATATCTTTAAGTGAATAAAAATATAAATATTAATTTGTAATTCATATATGAAAGATATTGAAGATGAAAGAATTATTTTTCTTTGTTTTATCATATTTAATATTTCAAAAGGTTTTTTACAATTGTGATAGCTTTCTTTTAAAGAGCTATAAAAAAATAAAAAGTTTGAAAAGAAAAAATTCTATTTATTCAATTTTATTGTTATATTTTTAGTATAGTTTAAAGTTTTGATTTTAGATAAAAATATATATAAAATAATATCATTATTTAAACATTTTTTTTTTAATATTAATTCATGTTTAATCAATTTTTTTTAAGATATCTTTCAAAAAAGATATATCAAATATAAAGTCAATTAATATAATTTTTATAATTTAATATTTATTTTTAAATATTTTAAGAATAAAATATATTATTTATATTTAAAGATTTAAGATAAAATATTTAATTGTAATTAGTTTGACAATTTAATTTAACAACAAAAAAAAAATTAAATTTTATATTGTTTTAATTATAAATGATAGGTTTTTTATAATTTTATAAATATATATTATTTATAAAATATTAATTGTTCTTTGGGATTTTTTTAAAATAATTTTTTATTAAAGTGTTTTTTTCTTGAAGAGAATTTTTTAAATCTGATTTAGAACTATTAGAATCAGAATAATTTCTTTTTTTTATTTTTGGATTTATTTGATGAAATAATTTTCCTTTTTCTTGTGTTAAATTTATATTTTTTAAACATGCTCTATTATAATAATTAAAATTAAAATGGGAAATTTGTAAATTATACTTTCCTTTATTTCCATTTGTTAAAATTATATTTATTTCATTTAGTAAATCATTTTTAATTTGAGTTATTTTTTCATCTAAATAAATTTGGATTCTTTGTAAAATTTGATTATCACTATTGGAAAGGTAATTATTAATAATTGAAAAATTGATAGGATTTTCTATTGTATTACTATTTTCATTGATAAAATTTTTATTTTCAAATTTATTATTCCTATATTCTTCTTTATTATTCGTTGATGATAATAGATTTAATTCTTTTTTAAATGAACTATTAAATAAATCTAAAATTGAATTGGTAAAAATATTGTTTTCATTTTGTTTTGAAGATGAGTATGAATAATATTCTTTAATCATTTCTTCAAAACAAATATTATTAACAATACCATTATTTTCAATTTGATTTTGACTTTCAAGACTCATTTATTATAGTTAATTATTTAAATTTAAAAAATTATATATAATTAAATTTATTTTTAATATATTTTTTTCTCCCTAAATTCAAAATAAAATTTAAAAAATAAATCCTAAATTCTTAATTTATAAAATTATATTGAAATAATATAATTAAAAACAACTTATGTTTTTTACTAAGAATTGATTAATAAGTTTCACTTTTATTTTAATTAAATGTTATTTTCAACAAATATAATACTATAACAAATTCTTTCTTTAAAATCTTTTAATATTATATTTTTTTCATTGAATGATAATATTTAATCTTTGAAACAATTGAATAATAAAAATAATAATATTTTCATTTTTTTTTTTACATAATCTTTCTTTAAGAAATTAATATTTTTTTCCCACTATTTTTAATTATATAAATAATATATTAATATATTTATATTGTAATATTATTTATTAATTCCAAAATATGAAATATCTTTATTGTATAAAAATGATTTTTTAATCATTTTGATTTAAAAATACATAAATTCAAATTCTATAAAATAAAATTCCATAAATATCATATAAAAAACTATCAAAGCATAAAAAAAAATGATTTTATTTAAAAAAAGAAAATTATAAAATAAAATAAAAAAATTATATAAATCTCATTTTCGTGTATGATCCTATCACATTAACACCATCATATATGAATTTTTCATCATTCAAAGTCTCATCATAGGATAACTCATTATAGAAAATCTCATCATTGGAGGAGCCATCATATATGGTCCATATCCGTATTGATGGTGATACCCTTCTTCATATTCCTTCTCACATTTTTTTGTTTTTTTCTTTTATTATTAATATGTACTTAATTATATTAATATATTTTTTATTGAAGATATTTTTTTTATATAATAAGATATTTATATATTATTTATTTTATTATTTTTTTTATTTTTTTATTTTTGAAATTCTTCTTATTTAATTTATTGATTTAATTATTTAAAATCTTTAATAAAATTTTATCTTTAGTTATTATTTTACAATTTTCATTTAATTTATAAAAAATTCCTTTTATATCACAAGATTCTTTAATAATTAGATTAGATAAATTTAAATTTAATAAAGATGTACAATTTGAAAACATATTATTTAAATTATTAACATTATTAAAATTAAAATTTGATAAATTTAAAGAAGATAAAGAAGTGCAATCAGAAAACATAAAACTCATATTAACAACTTTTTCAGTATTAAAATTAGATAAACTAAAAGAATTTAAAGAACAACAATTATAAAACATAGCACTCATATCAATAACATTATTAGTATTAAAACTTGATAAATTTAAATCATTTAAAGATGAACAATTATAAAACATATAACTCATATCATTAACTTTATTAGTATTAAAATTAGATAAATTTAAATAAAATAAAGAAGAACAATAACTAAACATATAACTCATATCTGTAATATTGTTAGAATTAAAATTTGATAAATCTAATGAAATTAAAGAAGAACATCCATCAAATATATGTGATACATTATTTACATTTTTTGAAAGAAAATGAGAAAAATTTAAAAAAACCAATGATGTACAATGATGAAATAAAAAACTCATATTTATAAATGGTTTTAAACATTTTATTTTTAAAATATATTTATCTTTTTTTGGAAATGTATATTTATAACAAAAATTAATTTTTTTATAATTTATATATAATTCATTATTTTCTTTTAATTCTTTTTCATTTGAAATTCCTATCAATGAGAATTCTTCATTTAAAGTTTCATCATATGAATTTAATATTCTTTCATTTAACTCATTTTCAATTAAATATTCACAAAATATATAATTATCTAAAATATCCATTAAATTAATTTCATTTCTTTTTTTTATTTCTTCATTTAATTTTTTCATATAATTTATATAATTTTGTTTATAATTATTTTTAATATCTTTGTCATAAATATTTTTATTGCTTTGAATTTTTGAAACTTTATTTAAAAATTGATCAATCTTTTTTTTATTTTCATTAAATTTAATAAAACTATTATCAATTTCTTTTATAACTTCCTTTATTTGATTTAATTCATTTTCATTAAAACCAATATCATTAAAGGAAATAATTTGATGTTTATTATGTTTTTGTATAATACATAAATTACAAATATTACATTTACAATCATTACAATATGAACTTATATTGATTGAATGCATTTTACATAAAAAAGTAAAATCTTGATTTTCATTATTTTCATTTGAAAAAGTCTTTGAAAAAAAAGGATGATTAAAATACTTTTCCCAAGATATTCTTTCATGAAAATCAACTTTTAACATTTTACTAACTAAATCATTTAAATCTTCATCAATTATTTTATTAAGTTTATTATTTGATTCAATACTTTGTATAAGTTGAAAATCATTATTTCCAGTAAAAGGATATTTTTTAAAACAAATATAATAAATAATTATACCTAAACTCCATATATCACTATTATTTGATTTAATTTGGCCTTTTAAAATTTCTGGAGCTATCGTTAAAGGAATTCCATTAATTGATGAATGAGATTTACTTCTATTTTCAATTTTATTTAATCCATAATCTGTTAATGAATATGATATTTCATTATTATTTTTTATTGATAGTAATATTTTTGAAAGTTTTAAATTTAAATTTATTATATTTTCATCTTTCATTTTTTTAAAATATATATTTAATTGTTTTAAAATATTTTGTATTTCACCAAATGAAATTTTTTCTTGTTTTGATTGTAAATATTGTTTCAAATTACATAAACAAAGTTCCATTATTATATAAAAAAAATTTTTTGTATCTTTTATATCTTTAATAATATTAATATTTTTTATTGTTTTCATTATTTCTTCAATTTTGAAGGAAAGATTAAGTAATTGTTTATATCTTAATTTATCTATTTCTTTAATCACAACATATTCTCCTGTTTTTTTATTAATTGCTTTATATATTTTTATATATTGTTTTGTTGAAATTATATTTTCCTTAATATAATCATCCCAAATATTTAAATTTGACATTTAAAATATATATTAAAAAATAATTGCTAAAAAAATATTTCTTTATATTAATTAATGACTTGATAAAAAATAGTATTTATTTTGGAATAATTTTTTTTAATAATTATTTTGTTAATTTTTCCATCCATAAAATAAAACATTATATTTATTATATTTTTAATTTATTTTTTTAAATATATTAAATAATATTCTTAAACTTTAAAATAAATTATAAAAAATACTTTATATATATATATATGTTAAAAGAATTTTTCATATAAAATAAAAATGAAAAACAATACATTAAGTAAAAATTATTATATTTCTTCTTAAAAAATTATTCATAAAAAAGATTTTTTTTATTATAAATTTTTTAATATTTCTTTTGTTTTTTTATCAATAAGTTTAGGTTCAATTTTAATTTGTTTTTTTAAAATTGGAATAGAAACATTATTATAATAATTATTAGAAGTACTTCTACAAATTAAATCATTTCTAATTTTATTATTTTTTCCAACAAATGCTTTTCTTAAAATTGAATCACTCATATAATTTCCAGTACGATTAAAATTTTTACTAATAACATTTAAATTAGTTTTAAAAATATTATCTCCTATATTACAATTAGAATTTAAATTTAAATTAACAATTGGTATTAAATAATTCATTATTAAAATTAATAAAGCATATTTTTCTTGATTTGAAAAATTGGTAAAATCACATTTTTTTATTGATTCAATATTTATATATAAATTATGATTTTTTTTAATTTCATTATCATTAAAAAATCTATTTAAACAATCTTCAAAAAAATTAAATAAACCACTATATTTACTTTCATAATTAGAAATTTTGTTTTGTAAATGACTTAATTGAATTTTTAGATGTTCAATTTCTTCATTTTTTTCATTTAATTTTTTTTCAAGACCATAAATTCTTCTTTCATTACCAGAAAAATTAGAATCATTAATTTTATTATTATAATTTGAATATGATTTATTACTACTTAATAAACCCATTAATCTATTTGTAAAACAAGTACTTTGATTATTATTATTTTCATTTATACTTTTACTTCTTTCATGATTATTATTATTATTTTTATTTATATTTTTTATTTTATTTGCTAATTTTAATTCTACATTTTTATGAATTTCTAAATCGTTTTCTAAAGCATAAAGTTTATTTTTTAATATATTATTATTTCTTTCTAATTCTGCAATTTTTTCTGCTTGATATTCAATTTGAACAATTAATTCTTGATTTTGTAATATAGTTATTTTATTACTTACATCCATATATTCAATATTTAATTTAGTAACATTTCTTTTAGTTTCATTTAAATTTTCAATCATTCTTTTTTTTAATTGTGAATATTTAATTTGATTTTTTATTTCATTTGTTCTATTCATTGCTTCTTGTTCTTTTTTTAATTGTTCGTTTTTTTCTTTTAAATTCTTTATTTCTTCTTTATTACATTGATTTTCTAATTCAATTTGATTTATTAAATCAAATTTTTGATTAAAAACATTCATATTTGCTCTTAATCTATATTCTTCTTTTTCATGTTCTGATTTAATATTTTCTATTTTATTTTCTAAATTTCTTACATCTTTATAATTTTTTTCTATTAAATTTAATTTTTCTTCTTCATATTCTTTTATTTTATCTTGTGCTTTTTTTAAAGCATTTTCAGTATAACTTCTTAATGCATTTTGAGTTTTTAAATCTGAATTTTCTTTTGTTAATCTTGTTAATTCAATTGATAATTTTATAATATCCTCTCTTTGTTTTTTTATTATTGTATCTTTTGATAATCCTTTATTATATGTTGTTTGATTAAAGTAAGTATTTATTGGAGATAATGTTCTGTCTCTTGGTGTTAATGACATATTTTATTTATTTTTAGTTTTATTTTTTATTTTTTTTTAATTCAAAAAAAATAAAATTTTATTTTAATATATATTATAAATAATAGAAATCATAATTAGTATTAAAAATAAATTTATTTTAATTATTTAATTATTACAATAAATAATTCTTTGTTTTACTTTTTGAATTATGTTTTTGAAATAATGATAAAACAATTATTTTATATATAATAAAAATTAAAATAAATATAAAAAAATAAAGTAAAATAAAGAGAAAAAAAATAATTTAAATTTTTTTTATTTGCTTAAAAAAATGATTAAAGTATAAAATTATATCAAAAGTAATTTTTGTTTTTTAAATAAATTTCTAAAAAATTCAGTAAAACTAACTCTATACATTTTAGGTAAAGGAAAATATCCATTACTCATTTTTCTCATTACAACATCGTCATCACAACATTCATTATGATAATTATAAGCATTATAATAAGTTGTATCAATTCCAATACAAATAAAAACAGATAAAAATTTTCCTAAGAAATAAATACTGAAAATATAGAAAATAAAAGAATAAAAAATTGAATAACTAAATCCAATTAATAAAAAAATAAAAATTAAAGGCCAAATTGTATTTAAATAAAGCCAAACATTATTTCTATGTATACAAATATCATATATTTCACTATGAAAATAAAAATTTTTTACACAACGATTACAAATTAAACAATGATGTGTTGTTCTTATTTTTCTTTTTAAACAAATTTCACATATTTCATTTTCATCTGTAGGAATATTTTTTGTATGTATTGGAATAGTACAATTAATATATTCTTTTAATATATTATTTTCAGTATCTGAAAGAAAATATTTTTGCTCAATAAAATTTCCAGTATTTAATTTTGATCTATCTAAGAAAAATAAATTAAAAAGTAATATTATAAATAAAAATATTCCAATTATATGTTTTAAAAAAGAAGTATATGTTGACCAAAATGAAATTATCATTATTAAAAATGTTAATATATAAAAAAATATTATTAAATATTTCATATATTGTCTTCCACTATTTAAAAATAATTTTTCAATATATAAACATAAATTTTCCATTTTAAAATTATATATTATATCTTCATTAAATGGTATATTATTATTAGTAATTTTTTTACCTTTAATCTTTTCTGAATTAATATATAAAGAAGAATTATTATTTCTTGAATTTTTTCTTTGATAATATTTAAAACAATTAGGAATAAGTAAATAAAGAAAATATTTTAAATTCCCAGTTTTATATAATAAAATAGTATTCCAAGCTTCATAATTAAATTGATTATAAAAAGGAAAATCAAAAATATTTTTAGTACAATTAACAATACTTTCTAATTTAATTTGATTAATAAAAAAATGAATAATATGATTAGAAATTTTAACTTTTCTATTAGTAATTAATGCATCACATAAAGTAACATTATCTTCATAATAACTATTATTAATATTATTTCCATCAGAATGATTAATTAAAAAATTAAAAGCAAAAATATTATCATTTTTAATAGAATAATATAAATAATTATTTCCATATTTATCAATATGATTTAAATCAATATTTCTAGAAACTAAAAACATAAAACCAATATTAAAATTATTAATAATACAATAACCTAAAGGTGTAATACCAAAATTATCTTCTTCATTTAATTTAATATTTTCTAAATTAATGAAATAAGAAAATAACATAATATCTTTTATTTTACTCATACATAATAAATGAAAAGGCGTTCTTCCATTATTATCTTTAATATTAATATCTGCTTTATAAAATTCAATAAAACAACGACATACATTATAATATGAAATTTGACAACTTAAATGAAGTAAAGTTTGTCCTTCTTTTTCATTTATTATTTCATCTATATTAATTAAATTTTGTTCTAACATTAAAACTGCTGGCATAAAATCTCCTTTTAATGCTTGTTCTATATATGATATATCGTTTGGATTTTTTTCTATTTCTGTATCATTATTTTCTATTTCTTCTAATTTTTTTTTTGGCTTTTTTTTTGATATTTTGTTTAATAATATTTTATTCTCTTTTTCTTTTTCTTTTTCTTCTTTTTCAGCCTCTAATTTTGTTGTTGTTAATTTTTAATCTTCTTTTTTTTGGATTTGTTCTTCTGACATTTTTATTTTTTTGATTTTTTTTTTTGATTATTTTTTTTTAAATAAA
>JAEEGL013208427.1_pt1 | contig 11999 bp, 21 predicted proteins | sample 9134231 | NCBI WGS metagenome assembly JAEEGL01 (sample SAMN16246548, study PRJNA631951) | gut metagenome | biome: gut microbiome; feature: rumen; material: fiber-attached | host: Bos | place: Iran: Karaj | collected 2018-10
CGAGGAAGGAATTGTTGTGCGAACCAATAAGGGACGGCAAGAACGGATTCCGTCCAGATGTCCAAGACAGGAAGAATTCCGCAAGGGTGGTTTTCCCCACTCCAGGTGGTTCAGATATCCCAAGCAACTCCAGTTTGCCGTCCTCAAGGTCTTGCAAAGCATCCGCACACGGCTTCAGCTGCTTCCTTCTCGGCAAGTAGAATTGCTTCTCTGGCGCACGATCCTTCTCCAGATAAATGCAGAAACTATCAAAGAAATGCGGGGCATCAAACAGATGTGTGCGGTAATACAAATCAAGCATCGTATCCGGCATCACGCCGTCCCGCACCATCTTATTTGCAGCCTGTCTGATTTGCTTTGAGTACTCATGCGCTTTATCAAAGTTCTCTTGCTTGAAGACAGTAGTTGCCCGCCCGTGGTTTCCCCGCTCTTCAACATTCACCGCGCCATCCGTTTCCAGTTCACGACAGATGTCAAACGCGTCCTGTACGGAGTACGGATCGTCCATTGCTATCAGTTTCTCTATCAGATTCGCGTAGTCCATCACTTGCCCCAATCAAACCCGTAATCCGTCCGCATCACATAGCACCGCTCATCACCATCTTTCCAGAACACGATGCCCATGACATTATGTGTGCGGAAATATTCCTTTATCCCGCTATAACTCCTCGGCAGATGCCGGATGCGAATCCGTCCATGCCGTTCCAAGAAGTCATCATCCAGACCATACGGGTTTCCCTTGAAATGTACTCCAACCGCTTCGTACAATCCGTCTTCCACACACCACGGCGTGTTGTCATACGCATTTACGAACCATCTGTCCTTCGGGTCGGCAAAGTCCACCTCGTCCCACACGCCGGAGTTGAGATCCCCCGACCCTTTGTAGTACACCCCGTCAATGATGGCGCACCTCTCCCCGTCCACCATCTCTGTGGCGTACCCTTCCCCTTTCAGCACCCACTCAAAGCCAGGGTCTACCTCACCCGCACTCCCTACAATAATCCTCTTCACGCTCTTCGCCATCCTTCCAAATCTCTCCTTTTTTGCCTTGCGGAATTTTTCCGTCTTCTTGTGCAAAACGCAAATCTTCAGATAATCAACAGTTTTGCGTTCCTTCCGTTTCCCCATCTCCCATTATGCCACTTTCGTCCGCTTTTTCCAATTCCCGCCATGTGACTTCTTTTGCCCCGCTCTTTGCCAAATTTCCGCCACTTTAACACTTTAATAAGACAAACAAGACAAACAAGACAATGTTTTCCTATTCTTTTCTCTGGACTCTCCGCTGAAAACTATAGATCACCATTTCTTTGTCTTATTGTCTTGTTAGTAACTTTTTTGTCTTATTTGTCTATTATTTTGATTAAAATAGTCTTATTTAAGAACTTATTTAACAAGACAATCAACAAGACAATATATAGACAATACAAGACAATAGCCATAATTTTTACACCCAGACCTATATTTTTGCTCATCTTGTAACCTTTTCAGCCGGATGCTCGGTTCAAAATCAGCCAATCGGTGGCAAAAGGCTTTTTTGTGTAGCGGAAATATGTGAGGGTTACCCCCGCCCCAATGATTACAGCCTGTATACCCCGCAGGTGGGGGTTAGCGGGTGCTAATTGAACAAAATCATAATTTTGTACAGTTTGATACGCCAAGAATACACCATATATTGTGGTCATGCCATGCGACACCACCATATATTGTGGTTTGACCACTATACAGATTGTAATATCCCGTTTCGCCCTCTACCTACCTATGTGGTGGGTTGATGGGTTGGTCAATTACCCACCTACCTAGTAGGTCGGTGAGCCGACCCGTTTTCGGGGTGACGAACAAATGTTCGGGTTACTCTCCTTTACTAGCCCCTTCCTTGATGGGTAAATCACAGTTACCCTTGAAAGGTCAGAGAAGGTCAGACGGGGCGAGGTGGGGGGGGAGATGGTGGCGCGGTGGGGTGGGGGAGCGGGAGCGCGGGACACAGCCCCACAGCCCGCCAGAAGCCCGAAGGGGGTCGGGGGGTACAGATGCCCGCCCAGAGGGAGAGGGGGCTAGAATCGCGCCCCACAGGCTCACAGGGGGACAGGATAGGCGGGGTAGGGGAGAGGGGGTCACCTCGCCGGAAGGGGCAGAGGGGGCAAGATACCCCCGAAAATGGGGGAGAATACCCACCCGCAGAGAACGCCAAAACCCGAAAAATCAGAACAAAATGCGCCAAAATGTGCCAAATATCCAGAAAAATAGGCAGAAATAGAAACATTTCAGAAAGTGAAAACGGGATTCCGGCGGAAATGTGCAGAATTTAGAACTTTTCAATTAGAAAAAGAGGGGAGAAGAGGGTGAAACAGCCAGAATTTGAAACAATCGAAAGCAGAAAGTTTTTCGCTTGAGCGGATACCTAAAATCGCGCTACACGAATCCTAGAAGCGAAGGAGTATAAACACACGGCTAGAACTAGACCCGCCTAAAATCGCATTGTACGGGCTGAGAAGTCGATCCAAAATTGGGGGTGCGGTCGAGAATTCGCCCAGATGGTGGGGAAGGGGTGAAGGGCAGACCACAGCCAGAGAAGCCAGAGAGGGCGGGGGAGAGGTGGTCGGGGTGGCGGTCGCCGGAGAGCATCCACCGCAGAGGGGAAGGGGACAGCCCCCACACACCGCACGGGAGAGGGTGGCGGGGGAATTCCTATAAAGGTATCCCACCCCCACAGCGAGAGGGGGACAGGCGGGAGAGGTGGGGGAGAGAGTGGGGAAGGGGAGAAGATGCCCCCAGATACGCCCTTTACACAGAATGCACAAAAACACCCTATTTTTGATGTGTATTCTTGTGAGAGTATACAAAATCTCCCGAATCGGTCGAAAATCGGGGCAAATTTCCAAAAATCGCGAATTTCGAACTTTTTCAGCGCAAAACATGGACTTAAACGGATAAGTTAGCGGTAACATCGAACGGATACGGGAAAACACTTTAGTACCATTTTTTGGAAATTGACGAAAAAGTTCAGAATATCAGCGAAAACAGGCGAAATATGCAACATTTGCCCCGAAAAGATTATCTTGAAATTAGGATATCCCATGATAAACTGGAGATGCTCCCGAAAGGCGGGGGGTCACCCCTAGCAAGCCCCCCGCCCGCCGGAAGCCCCCCGCCAAGGGGTGGGGGGATGCACCTTGAAAACCCCAATCACAGACCCCGCCCACGACTAGCGAGTAGCGGTCGGCGGGTGGACTCTGGAGCAACTCAAGCGAAGGACTCAAGCGAGGGCTTCCAATGTGCCATGGTGGCGAACCCCTCGCGGATAAGGTCGGCGGGCGTTCAATGCGCCGAGGGCTACTAACCCGCCGGAGTGCCGGAGCAGAACCAAGAGCCGGATCAGAGAAGCGCAAGGACAAGTGCGGAAAGTGAAAACGGGCGGGGGTCGTGGCTGTGGTTGGGCGCACCTTGAAAAGGGCATAGGCGACAAAGGCAGAGGGCTGAAAGGTCGGACTATGGCGGGGTTCACATCCCGCTCCGGCGCAATCTGAAGCCCGAAACCCGCGCCCCCTATGCTGTCCCCCTTCTGGGGGGCAATACTGAATGATGATTCCCTTTCCCTTTCAAAAGGTGGGGCGGGGCGTGGTTTTCCGCGCTCTGCTCCGTCTAATGCGACACGGGGCTTCCCAAGTACCCCGCACCCCTAGCGGGTGACAGCAGAGGGGACATATTTTGAAAGGGGAACGACAACATGAGACTGACCAAGAAACAAATGAATGCCATCATCTCAAGGACTCCGACCGAACTGGTGGGGACATTCCCGACCATTTCTGAAACGCTTGGACACTACTCAAGACCAGATTGGAACTGGGGGTATCGTGCGGGATGGACTTCTGATGGCATTCTGTGCGTGACACAGTTTGGGGAAGTTGTTGGAGAAAGCATCTGACACAGATGACACCCACCCCCGAAGAGATGCGGGGGCGGGCGTAATGTGGCTTCTGTGGTTCAAAGCCCACAAGGATGCACACACAGAAAGGAAAGGGGTTTTCAGAAATGACCAGACAGGAATACAACGACTATCGGTATATCAGAAGTTACAAAACGAAGGGCTTTCCGCTCAACTACGGGACAACCCTTCGCATCCCGACAAGCCGTAGCGAAGACTACAAGGTACGGCTTCATCGCCTGTTTTCAGAGTGGGGCTTCCACCCCGCCGGAATCTGCATCGATAAGCCCTTCTGCGAAGAAGAGGTGATTGTCTATATCTTCGGGAGAACTTGGGAAGATGCGGAAGGAAGACTCCAGAGTTGGGAACGCCTGTATACCGAAGACGAGCGGAAGCGGTTCGCTTCTGCTCTGCATTCCTAACGGGCGAGGGGGCGAGAAATCGTCCCCCGCCTACCCCCGCGAATCTGCACCCCTTGGCGTGGGGCGGGGGCTACGGCGTGAGCCGTTCCAAGTGCAGACACTTTGAAAGGGGAATCAATCATGCTTTATCTAGAGCGCGAAGAACTGAAGGAAATCACTTCAGACAAGACGAGAAACTATATCGTTTTTTGTGATGAGTGCATGAAGGAAATTGGCAAGCATCAGAAGGTCATTTACTTCAACTTCTCAAAAGGTGGCTCTTTCTGCTCTTGTGAAAAGTGCCTTCCAAAGATCATGAAGGACATCACAGTAGAATAACTCGTCACAGCGAGGATAAAAAGGCGTTAGGCTGTGAGCGTTCTGCCCATCCCTCACGGGGTGGGCAGAGGTCGCGATATGCGAGAAAGGAGAATCATTATGAATGTCTATGAGTTCGTAAACCTTCTGTCAGACGATGGCGAAACAATCTCAATCTGGGACTACGCCAAAGAAGAGGAAGTTTACAAGGGTTCTGCGCGGGATGCGGTCGATGACTACGGAGATTACGAAATTCTAGGAATAGACCTCATCCCGAAGTTCTGCAAGGTGGAAGAAACGATTGTTCTGAACATCGAGAGCGAGGAAGAGGAAGAGTGAGAAAATGCGGGGCGAACGCCCCGCCAACCCGTCTGACGATGGCGTGATGGCTACACGCCGAAACAGGGCTTCTGCCCTGTAACGGGAAGCCAATCCCGAATATGAAAGGGGAAGAAAAAATGAGTTTGAGAAAATGCACTCCGTGCGATTGTGACGGAATCTGCCCGTATGATGCTGAATATTCGCACGATTGCGAGTACTGGTGCGGAGCAGAAGAGCCGGAAGACATCCCAGACATCGAAGAAGAATCAGAGGAACAGACCAGTTCTGCGCCGGAAGAAGAGAGCGAAAGCGAGGATGCGTGGCGGGTTCTGCTCCAGCTGCGGGATGCACAGCAGAGCATTCTTTCTGCGATTTGGGATGTTGATGACCAGACAAACCTAGAGAAGGCACTTACACTCATTGGGGACAAGATGGACGAAATCTCAAAGGCATACGGATTGCCCATCATGAGCGAACAGTAAGGGGGGGACACAGAGTGATGGGGGCGTTTCTACGCCCCCTGTAATGTGGCAGAGATGGTCACAAGCCCATCTCACCCAAAATTTGAAAGGGGATTACATCATGTACAACGCAAATGACATTAACCTTATCTACGCGAATGGGGTTGCGGGAGCGTTATCCAACATCTGTCACGGGGACGGATATAACAACTGGGCAACTGTGATTGAGTTGCGTGATGCGGTGGAAGACAGCGAGGATACGAATTCACTTCTGCACAATCTGAATCTTCTCAACCTCATAGGTATGGAGAACATGACCCTTGACCGCGACACTCCGGCATATACGCGAATCAAGGGAAATGACCCGCTTGGAAACATCCATTATCTGCGAATCGGCAAAGAATAACATCTGGCTATCAGCGTTTCGTGCGCTGATATCAGCATCAACAATGATTGGTGCTGATATGATTGCACGAAGCAATCAAACAATTTTGAAAGGGGATTTATCAAATGAGCGTAAACTGGAACTGGGACGATAGGTTCGGCACGATGTACATGAAGCAGATGCACGAAGGCGAAGAGGACAGAGAGGTTGAGGTTTCGCTTTACAACGGGAACTGTATGATGGTCATGCTTCATGAGTTCAAAGACAAAGACTCCGGCGAGGATATGTATGACTTCTGGGGTTTCTTCTGCGACAAAGAACACGCGAAGAATTGTCTTGGACTCGCAAGAGGTCACAACAACATCTACAACACCCCGTACGAAACTGTAACCAAGATTGTTCTGAACAAGAAGAAGTGCAGATACTTCAAGGAAATCGTGGAACTGTTCACCAAGGCGTTTGATGACATCGTAATTGAGGTAAAAAGCGCAGAGTGACACAAGCCAAGTGGCGGGGGCTTCTCCCCCGCCGTCTGTGGTGCGTGGTAATGCGGGAAGTCTGGTCACAACCCCAGACACGCAACATTGAAAGGGGAAAATCATAATGGATAAGAACGCAAATGCAAGAGCCGTACTGGAGAAAGTGAACACGCTGATTGCGAGGTACGAAGAGCAGAAGAAAGAAATTGATGCGAAGTACGGATGCTACTGGCGAAAGCCAAGAGCAAAAGGCTATCCAATTAATGATGTTTACGAAGAGTTGAGCATCTTTGATTGGTGGGTGGACACAATTTCTTACTCTCATCTCACAAAGATGAGGGCATTTCTTCGGGAAGCAATCAAGTTGGGGTTCACGGGCTATGTCTGCTTCAAGGTCGGCGCAAGCGGTTGTGCCAATGGAATGTGGGCGCACAAGAAAGAGAGCGAGGACGGGTATTCGCCGGATGGAGATGTCCTGTTCCACAGTTTCTCCCCAGACCGCAACTACTGGGACTTCTGCGTAAACGGAAAGTGGGCGTGTGCCGAAGACACATGGGACAGCATCAAGACCACAAAGCAGATGGAAGAAAAGTTCTTTGGATTTTGAAACATCAGCCTATGCCCATCATCTACGGATGGTGGGTATACACGGGTGCTTCACCCGAAAAATTTGAAAGGGGATTTATCAAATGGAGAAAAAAGCACGGGTAGATGTCTACATGAAAGATGCGGTTTATATCGCATCGTACCTAAATGACTTCGATGGAAGTGTGCAAGATTGGAAGAATGCCGTATATGAAATATTCCGTTGGGATATGACATACGGATTTGCACATCAAATTGATGTCAAGGAGTCTTGCTCTTCTGGGGTTTTCGTGTATATCATTGCGAAGCCATCTTATGAGAAGAATATTCTTGAAACGATGGAAGACCTAGGTTTCCGCAATACAATCTCTCGTCACGAAGACATTGGAACAATTGAATGTACAGAGTTCCCAGAAGATATGCTTATTGACTTCGCCATTGTAGAGTACTGATAACATCAGCACAAGCGCATCACTTCTTTGTGGTGCGCTTGGACGGGTGCTATCAAGCACTACGAATTTTGAAAGGGGATTTATCAAATGAGCAAAGTATGGTACGGGAGTCTGACGAACCGCCTTGAGGAAGGCAAAAACCACCTTGGACGCGAAATCAAAGTAGGCGATGACATAACGATGTACCTCTGGAGCGATAGGCGTTGCTATTATGTTACGGATGTCATCGACCAGAAGCACATCAAAGTCAAGCCTTACCACATCTGCGCTGACAAGAGTAAGTCTGGTGGCATGGGGCATCAAGATTGGATGTACTTCAAGACGCTCAAAGAGCGTGACGAGTATTGCAATCTTCTGCCACTACGCACAAACGAAGCGTATGCAGAACTTGACCGCGAAGAAACATGGGCGTTCCGTTATGGAAAGTGGATGCGTGAATGGACTATGACAGAAATGCTTCATCCAGACGCATATAGCAAAACGCAAGTTGAGCATTTTAACAAGTACGGGTGGTTCAAAGATTACGGCGAACTTTCTGGAAAGGTTTCGTTTGGAGTTCGTGACTACTACTACGATTGGGAATTTTAAGGGGGAACAGCAATGTACGAAAACATGATGCCTACAAAGCCGATTGAAGGTCACATGGGGTTTTACCCCGCTTGCAACGCCGAAGAGTGGGAGAGCGTTCCAGCTGTCTACAAAGCAATGCAATGGTTTCCTGTCGAAGTGTACAACACCCGTTGGCACAAGACAGAAACGACAGTTGTCGAGAGAGTTGTTTTCGATGTCGTTTATATGCGCCCATACAAAATTAGGGCGCGGGTAGAAGTCCATGTGCAAGAGGTGCAGAACATACTCTTCTGCGTACACGAAAACACCGATTGCCTTCTTTACACCATCTGTGCCGTGAAGTTCGCAAATGGCGAAGTTTGGGGCGCGGAATGGAAACAGGACGCAAAAACTGGAGCGTTTGCCGTATATGCAAGCGGTAAATGCGTTGGAAAGCAAGGCGGTTTTCTGGGATTCATCCCAGAGAACATTGAGAAGACCGAAGACGGATGGAAACGGAAAGGAGTAGGAAACTACAACGGCAGATGCCACTATGCGCTGATGAATCCATTTGATTAATCGCAGGCTGACAATCCCGCCCAGAAATGGACGGGATTGGAAATGCGGGAAGCCCTTCTGGGTTTGCGGTCAGTACCCCGCACAGAGTAGGAAAGGAGAATTCATTAATATGCCAGACAGCGAAGCAAAGAAAAGGTGGATGAAGGAAAACTTCTGGCTCATCGCGCTCAAGGTACATAGGAAGCACGATGCGGACATCGTGGAGTTTCTGGAGTCCAAGGGGGATGACAAACAGAAGGTCATCAAGGAAGCAATTCGTGAATTTATGAAGGGGTGAAACGATGGAACTGGTAATCATTGCCATTGCAATCTGGGGCATCTATGAAGCGATTAGAGCGGGTTTTCGCAAAAGCAAGGAAAAGACACGGCAAGAGCAGATGGAGCGCATACAGCGCGAACAGGAAGCGCAGAAAGCAATGCTTCTGAAGTCACAGTACGAAGAGCGCGAGAGAGTCCGGCAGATGGCTCTTCTGGAGAAAGAGCAGAGCAGACAGGCAAAGCAGATTGCGAAGCACGATGAGATGCTGACGAAACTGGAAATCCGGCTTGCTTCTGCGGAGAACGAGATTGCATTCAACAGGGAGCAGAGAGAGCGTCTGTTCAAGATTCTGAATGCGGAGATAGAAGAGCAGAAGGGAACGAAGAAGGATAGCGATGCGTGGATGAAGCATGAGCGCAAGATTATTGCTCTGGAGAATCAGATTCACACGGCGCAGAGGAAGATAGACAAGGCACAGGCTGACAAGTACTTCTGCAAGCAGAAGATGAGCGCATGAAAGGAGAAAAAATGACACTCAAAACTCTGATGAACGGGAATTGCATACAGGGAGATATCCGGCTTTCCGTGTGGGACGATTATGACGAGAAGGAAGTCCACTACCTCAATTATGTGAACGACCTTGCCGGAGAGGACATCGCGAAGGCGTTGAAAAACAAGAAAGTGAAATACATCTTTGCAAACGATGACGGGTATCTGCACATAGAACTTGCGGAGAGTATGTAACACAACATGAATCATCAAGCAAAATGAGAGCCATAGGTTAATTCCTATGGCTCTTTTTTTATGCCTTTTTGAAGACGAACATCGGCTCATACTTTACGCCTTTTCCGGCAATACTGGAAAGCGTAAGACCAAGCGTTTCTGTGAGTTTGAATCCCGCCATTTCCGCTAGTATCAAACTTAACTTTTCCAAGTCTTTCGCGCTCTTCGTGTTGGCAATATTCAGAATGAATGTGCCGTTCTTCTTTAACGCGAGATAGGCATTTGATATCAGCGGTTCTAGGAATCCAGTAGCCCATTTGCTTTGGGTCGGGTATCTGATATAACTCTGTGTCGGCTCATCACAATACTTCTCGCAATCAAAGTACGGCGGTGATGTGAACACAAGGTCAAAGTGTTCCTTCTGCGGTATGAAATCCTCTTGACATACTGGGTAAATCTGAATTACCTTTTCTCTCCACGCAAATGTTTCTGCCAGATGCACAAGTCCTTCGTAAGTCTTCGTGGACGGGTCACAGCACACATATTCTTTGCAATCACTTGCGAGGAATCCAAGCATCCTTCCACCCCATCCCGCACACGGGTCATACACACTCCCGCCGTTCCCGTATCGGTCATAGATTGCTTTCGCAACTGTGGGACGGAAGTTGCTTGGCGATTGCTTGCATAGATATACCTTTGCCAGTTGTCTGATTCTGTTCACGGACATCCGGCTGTTCTCATGCTTGATGCACCAGTTAACTGTTTTCTCAATCATCATGCGGAGTTTTGCATCGTCCTTCCAGTTCTCGCTGATGCTTGTTCCGCTTATCGTTTCAACATCTACCCAATGCGGGAAGAAGCACCACAGGAATCCGCATCCTTGCATGGTCTGCTTTGCTATCCCGCCTTCTATGATTCCTGTGGCGTTCTGTACACGCTCCAGTTCTTTTCGCGTGTCATACTTTGACAGTTCGTAGTTTGGATATCCGTGCCTTCTGTAATATTCAAAGTAATAATCAACGGCATCTTCAACAGAAGGAAACGAAGTAATGTCTTTCTCAAGCATATCTTCTTCCATTTAAAATCATCCTTTCACCGCCCGCTCAACTATCTGGATTGGATGCACAATCTGCGGGTTTTCTACATCGTACTGTTGTTCATCGCCTTTGGGATATTTGTCAATTACTGGATATTTGAGTTGCTGTCGCATTCTTTTTCTTGTTCTCTTATCGCCAACTAGATATACATATCTGTGCTTGGAACTTCTGGTTTGGAACATATCGCTGTGATGATTCTTGTCATATGCTCTTGGGTGCAAACCGCTTGGCTGATATGTGTCTTTTCTCTTCGCGCTCATTCCAGTATACAAGAAGTTACACGCTTGATAAATATAACCGACATGAGTCCATGCTGTGTCAGCGTAGGAAACCACAAATGTTCCGTTGGGAAGCATTTTCAGCGAATGAGAAACGAGAAAAGATGCGTAGTTCCTTCCACCGCCATTCAGATTCGGTAGGATGCACAGGCGGTTTAGTTCTTTAACATTCTTCTCATTTTCAACGCCCGCCAATCCAATGCATAGCGGTCTTGAAGCCGGAACGCCATATGTTACAACGCCAACCAATTCGCCGTTCACGAACAAGCCAAAAGCGTCTGTAACACATGGCATCCTTCTGGCGTAGTGAATCTTGAGCAAGAACGGCTTTGTTTCTTCGTATGTGATGCGCCGTACAACCTTTTCGGCTTTCTGTGCATCAAGCATATCAAACAAATTTAACTGACCTACCATTGTTAATTATCATCCGGCAGAATGTCCGCATACTGTCTGGAAATCTCTTCCGCGCTCTTCTTCTCGCCAAGCGGTGATGTGACTTCCACTTCCACCTTCGGTTGGTCTGACAATCCGTAGTACGCCTTGCTCCAGAAGATGGACAGGACAGGATTGATGATCCCATCGGCAGCAGCCTGTTCGTTGACGGATGCCATGACCGCTTTGAAGTCTTCCGCAAACTGTTTATGTTCTGGAGTACCGCTTACTCCAAATTCCCAGTTGTGGATATCTCTCTGGCTCACCCCGATGGCAAGCCGTGCATTCGCAGCTCCTGGAATCACGCCGTGCTGTTGGCAATAAGTTAGATATCGCATAAAGCGATTGTATAAATCTTGAACATTCTTCTTGTCTACGCCCTGTCGCATAGCAAGACATTCCATGTGATAAGAAACAAAGTCACTTACCTTCTCGTCACCCATGCGGGCAATGACCTTGCTTGTAGTCCCGTGGGCATCTACCACAAGACCCGTCTTCGGGTCATAAAGCGCATTATGTCCAGAGCCAATCTTTGGTGCTTTGACCTTGTCAAGACCATACGCAGCACCATTTCTCTGTGTGCATTGTTCTTTTTCTGTGTATGTTTTAACTCTCTGGTATAACGCCTGTTTTGTCATTCCAAGTTTCTCCGCAGCTTCTGCCATTGTGCATCCGCTTGCGAGGACTTCTTTGATTTTCTCAATGCTAACGGGTTTCTTCTTCTCTGCCGTACTCGCTCACCCCTTTAAAGTATTTGC
>JAEEGL015419646.1_pt1 | contig 11999 bp, 12 predicted proteins | sample 9134231 | NCBI WGS metagenome assembly JAEEGL01 (sample SAMN16246548, study PRJNA631951) | gut metagenome | biome: gut microbiome; feature: rumen; material: fiber-attached | host: Bos | place: Iran: Karaj | collected 2018-10
GGCGCAACACTTGTTGGCACTCCCTGACAAGCGCGAGGGCGAGGTCGGCGTTGAGGCTGCGCTCGTGAAATTCGTCGAAGATGACGACGCTGACTCCGTCCAACTCGTTGTCGGTTTGCAGTCTGCGCGTCAGGATGCCCTCGGTGAGCACTTCGATTTGGGTATTGTCGCCAATGACAGATTCAAACCTTACCCTGTACCCAACTGTCTGTCCGACACGTTGTTGCAACATATCCGACATCCTTGATGCTATGGATCTCGCGGCAAGTCGGCGTGGTTCGAGCATAAGGATTTTTTTGTCGAAGTGTTTATGTATTTCCAACGGCAGCAATGTGCTCTTGCCGGTGCCGGGAGGCGCGGTGATGACGACGCTCTGATTGGTTTTCAGCGCGTTGACTACGTCCGGGACGATGGCGGATATGGGTAGGGTAGGGGGCATAATGTTTTCGTTTTTGCAGGTGCAAAGGTAGGAATTTTTTAGTCTGCGAAAAAATTTTTCACATTATGCAATCATTCTCACAATTATTTTCTAATTTTGCACCGCGAAACCGAAGTGTTTTGCGAACATATTGAAAAAGGCGTTTGTTTTAACCTTGTTTTTGGATTTTTGAAACTACCACTTTCAGATTAACTAAACAAAGACATTGCAGAAACAGATGCTACGGGTAGTTTATATATCCCGTGGGTGTGCGAATGGGCTTACTTTGCCCTTTGCACACTTTATGGGTATATATACGTGCGGCGTAGGTATCAAAAATCTGTCTGGTGTTTAGTTATGGCTGTGGTAGGCCTCAAAAATCGAACAGATAGAAACACAAATACCTGCGCCTTGTTTTTATTATTTTTCGTTCTTTTCGGGGTATTTTTAAGGACGGCAAAACTAAAATGCTGTTCAATTCGTTTGAGTTTTTGGTGTTTTTGCCTGTGGTTTTCGCCCTGTATTGGTTTGTGTTCAAGGGCAGACGACCGCAAAACTTGCTCATTGTCCTTGCAAGTTATGTGTTTTACGGATGGTGGGATTGGCGGTTCTTGATATTAATCGCTTTCACATCGTTATGCAGTTTCCTTAGCGGTAAGTTCATCGGTCTGAATGAGCAAAACCCTAAGAAACAGCGTTTTATATCTGCAATCAACATCGTCGTCAACTTGTTGGTGCTCGGCGTGTTCAAGTATTACAACTTCTTCGCCGAGAGTTGCGCCGACCTTCTGAAAATGATTGGTTTTGAGGCGGATTTTGCAACGCTAAATATCGTTTTGCCCGTCGGAATCAGTTTTTATACGTTTCAGGCACTTAGTTATTCGATTGACGTTTACAAAGGGAAAATTAAACCCACGGACGACATCATCGAATTTTTCGCGTATATTTCGTTTTTCCCACAACTTGTTGCAGGCCCTATCGAAAGGGCGACCAACCTTTTGCCTCAGTTTCAGAAGGACAGAAGTTTTGAATATTCAAAAGCGGTGGACGGTTGCCGTCAGATGCTTTGGGGATTTTTCAAGAAGATGGTCGTTGCGGATAATTGCGCCGCAGTTGTCAATCAGCATTGGGCTGAATATCAAAGCCTTCCAACGGTAACGCTTATGTTGTTGGGCGTTTTGTTCGCGTTCCAAATTTACTGCGACTTTTCGGGATATTCTGACATTGCAATAGGTTGTGCAAGGCTGTTTGGTTTTGATTTGAAGCAAAACTTCAATTTGCCGTACTTTTCGCGCAGTATTCCTGAATTTTGGCACCGTTGGCATATTTCGCTGACAACGTGGTTCAGGGACTATATCTATTTTCCGCTTGGCGGCAGCCGCTGTTCCAAGGCAAAAATCATTCGTAACGTGTTCATTGTTTGGGCGGTAAGCGGACTTTGGCACGGTGCGAATTGGACGTTTGTTTGTTGGGGATTGTTCCACGCAATTCTGTTGGCGATTTACAATATTTTCGGCATCAACACAAAGTATAAAGACACTGTTACACTGAGCGTTAAAAGCGTTTGTCAGATGGCTCTGACGTTTGTATTGGCGGTGATTGGTTGGATAATTTTCAGGGCGGAAAGTATGGGGCAAGTTGTCGGATATTTTCAGGCGATGGTTGGTAATCAGTTGTTTGATATGTCTAAACTGATGAACAAAATGGCACTTTTGCTGTCCGTTGTTTTTTCATTCATTTTGATTGTGTGTGAGTGGGTTCAACGCAACAAACAACACGCTCTACAACTGCCCCACACTTCCATTTTTAAATACATATTGGTGCGTTATTTTGTGTATTTGATAGTGTTGATGATGATTCTTATGTTTCACGGTAAAACTCAAACTTTTATTTACTTTCAATTTTAACGGATTATGAAACGATTCCTAACTAAAATAGTTGCGCTTGTGGCAATATTTGTTGTTTCGATTATGCTAATTGGTGTAATTGTTTTGTCATTGATTGCCCCACAATACAAATATGGTTACAATGCAAGTCTGATTGATAAGGTTGAACGGCTGAAAAATTGTTCGTCGCCGAAAATTATTTTGGTTGGTAATTCCAATTTGGCTTTCGGCATCAATTCTGAAAAAATTGAGTACGAGTTCAAAATGCCTGTTGTGAACCTAAGTCTTCACGGCGGTTTGGGCAACGAGTTTCACGAAAGAATTGCCAAAGACTACATCAATTCAGGTGATATTTTGATTGTTTGTCATTCGTCTTTCAATGACGATGGCAAAATACAAGACCCTGAACTTGCGTGGATTACGTTAGAAAACAATTTTGAACTCTATGGCTTTGTCAACAAAAGTAATTACTTCAATATGGCTATGGCGTTTCCGACATATTGTGTCAAAAGTCTGTTTTTGTTCATCAGGCGTGGCGGCAACCAAAAGCCACAGGATTGCTATTCAAGGCTGTGTTTCAACGAATATGGCGACAATATTTTTCCTCGTGAATACGATAGGAAGAAAATTCCGTTGGACCAACTGCACCCAAGCACCCCGAAGATTGGCGATGTTTGTGTCAATAGGCTTAACCAACTCAACGAATATTGCAAATCGAAGGGCGCAGTTATGTTGATTGCCGGTTATCCGATTTTTAAGCCCAAAGACGAAGATGTTGATGTTCAATATTTTAAGAAATTCAAACAAAAGTTGCAAGAAAGGTTGGATTGCGAAGTAATCTCAGACTATACGGATTACATATATGACGAAACACTTTTTTACAATACCAATTTGCATTTAACAAATGAAGGAGCGGCAATTAGAACTGCGCAACTGATTAAGGATTTGAAAAAATATTTTGCGAAATAAAATAATTGGTATAATTTTGTGTCGAATAAAATATAAACAATATGACACAACTGACAGTTTCCATAGAAGATGTATCTTTGCTTGAACAAATCCGTCAGGCAATCAGTTTGTTGCGCGGGGTGGTAAATGTTTCGCTTAGCGTGCCAAAAAAGACAGGTATGGATCGCGCCATCGAGGACATCAAAAAAGGACGTGTTTATACCGCCGACAGTGTTGAGAATTTAATCAAGCAATGCAAAGAATGAAATATACACTTCGATATACCGGCGAATTTAAGCGTTCTTTAAAACGCTGTCTCAAACGCGGCTACGATGAAAAGTTGCTGACAGAGGTTCTTCACATTCTCTCTGAGGAAGGACGTTTGCCTGAGCAATACCGTCCGCATTTGCTTCACGGTCAATACGAGGGGTATTGGGAATGTCATATAACGTCCGATTGGCTGTTGATATGGGATCAAAATGACCGTGAATTGGTTTTGCTTATGACCGATACGGGAACGCATTCTGATTTGTTCGGGAAAAATCGAAGGTAAATAGAGTTTTTTCTGCAAAAAAATCTCAGCCGCTACACCCTCGCCATAATGTTCGCAATGAAACTTGAATCAAACACATCAAACGCAAAGCACTTTTTGCCTAAGTCTTTGAGTGATGCGCCGATGTGGTAAAGGATTTTGTTGTCGATAATCAAAAAACAGTCATGGATTGTTGACGTGTACTTTACTTGCAGCAAAGGGTATTGTGCATTGAAATTTTGAATGTCTTGGGCGGTGAGTTTTGCGTGTTGACTTGTGTAAATTGTAACGTTAACACTGCTAAGTTTGCTTGTAAGACGTTCAAGCACAGATACATCCACATAATTGTCAATCAGGACGATGGACTTTTGCGCCTGTGAAATGAAACTTTCAAACTTGGCGTATGCGTCAAAAAACTGTCCCTGAAAGAAAATGCCTTGCGTGTCGCTGACTTTGTACTTGTCCATCAGGGAAAAAAGTTCAGCGATTTGCTTGTCAGATTCTTTTTGGTGAATTTTTGTGTCAAGCAATTCTTGTTTTATAAAATCCATCTCAGCAAAGACTGCCGCATTATTTTGCACGATATGCCGCATTGCAACAAATGCATCCATAATTTTAATGCTGACATGAACTGCTGTTTCACTTTTAAGCACAGCACTAAGCATAGCACAGCCCTGTTCCGTAAATGCATACGGCAGATATTGCCTACCACCACGAGTTTCAGTTTTTGAGGTCACAAATTGTGACCTCAAAAACTGAAACTCGTCTTCATTCAATTGAAACATAAAGCGTTCCGGAAATCTTTCGATGTTCCTTTTCACCGCCTGATTCAGCACTTTTGTTCCAACACCGTACAATTCAGCGATGTCCTTGTCAATCATAACTTGTTGATTGCGAAGCACTAATATCTTATTTTGTATAATTGCGATTTCGGTTTCCATAACTTCTGCTCAAAAATTCGGTACAAATGTACAACATTTTTCAAGATGTTAGTACAATTAGTAGGATGGATTATTTAATTCTGTTTTTTATAAACGTATGTTTCGTACAGCCACTTGTAGTTTTTGGGCGTGGGTTCGAGGTCAATCGTCGTCAGCGGCGAAAACTGTATCAGATTGTTGGAGTAGCGGGAGAGGTAGTTGATGCGCTCGGGGGATTCTTTTTGGGTTGAATTTTCCAAATTCTTGATTACACGCGAGAGAAAACTGTGCTCCGCGTTGTTCATCAAGAGTTTCAGAGCGTCCATTTTTTTCTGTGAATATTTGAATTTGATATCACCGTTGTTAACGTACAAAATACCCACGCTGAGCCTTTCTGTCAATTCAAGGTTCAGTAGTCCGTAAACTATGCTGTATTGAAATTGTGGTTTCATTAATGTCAAAAGTTTTGTCGTAATGTTTCTACATAGTTTGAAAAGCAATCGTCAATCCATTGTTTCTCAAATAGTTCGTTAATTTTTCCCTGCAATACGTTTCCCGATATGTTCCATCCTTTTGGAATGGCCATCGTATCAATAACGTTGAAAATATTGCGGCTTTTGCTGATGCAAATATCGTAATATTTTTTTGTTTTGGCAACAAGTTTTTGAAAATTGGCGTTAGTTTTCAGATGTTTGAAGATGTCGGCGCAAATAATTGAATCACAAGATGATAGTTGATAAATGGCCGATTGGTAAGAATTTGTGTTAAAAATTCCGCCGTAGTCTATTGAAATTTGATTTGGTGTGTTCGGGCAGGATTTTTACGAAGGCAAATTCGGGCGTGTTCAGATTCCAATACTGCGCTAACAGCGAGCCAATCCGTTCGCTTGCCAACTTATACGCAGACACTGAATCCGCCCTCATATACTTGCAAATGTATTGCTTTTGGTCGCTGCAAGTAACCAAAACAGGCATATCTCCCGTCGAAAATGTGCGGTCGATTTCTTTTATGGTGGTGAGTGTGGGTATCATTGTTTATTTGTTTCTGTTGTTGTACTTAATGCAAGTCGCAAACCACAATTTTCATAATTCTCACCTTGCATATAATCAAGATTAGATGAATTTGGAAAATTTTTTGATTTGTTTCCGCATAGAACAAAAGAAGTAACATCAAATCGTTTGGGATGACACCATTCCTTTATTCGTCCAAACATATCAAGACTATTAGAGGTTTGTGCTGCGAATCCCCATTCTGTTTGATTGGGTAATCGAAATTTTAATTTTGTAATTTTATTCAACGCTATTATGAATTTTAAACAATCACTCCATAAAATGTTGTCAACAGGATAGTCATCTCCATTTTCATAACGATTTGGGTTATTTCCCATTACAATATTCCATAATTGTTGTGACACTTGTGTCCTACCAATATAAAAGCCGTTGAATTTGCCTATGCCTTTAATGAAAACCATCTGATTTTTTACCAAATCATCGATGATAGGATGATTTATTCCAAATTTGTATGAGTTTAAATCATTATGGTATTCAGGGTTGTTATTCAACCATTGTGTGTACAAAATGTATTTGTCTTTTTGTCCGAACTCTATTCCTCTTTTGATTTGCTCCAAGAATACATCAAAATTCCTATATTCCTCGTTTTCGTCATTCTCAAAGACTTGTTTCCTGAATGTTTCGGCTATTAGACCGTGGATTTTATAACTAATTCGACCGTTTTCTGTTTTCTTGTCCAATACATTCTTGTCAACAAGATTATTTGCGCCTTCTTGTATCTTCATTTCGCATTTCCTATCAAATGATTTTGTTGACATCATCATTATGGTTCTTGCGCTGTAATACTCAGTAGGCCACATCATTAAATGTCGTGCAATATCTTTTTGTATATTACACGATTGTCGGGTGGTGTCTAATTTGCTAAATATCATTAATTTACTTAAATAATTCCCGACCGTTGTGTAGCGTTGCTCACGACCTATTTGAACCATTGATGTCAGTTTTTTCTCAGAAAAATCACTATCGAGAATGCTTTTGTCTGCACCAAGATAATCGAAAATATCATAAAGTGTGTATTGGTCCACTTTGTTAAGGAAATAGGCAAGTTGCTCTATTAGCAATGGCAGATAAAACAGAGTATAAAACAATTTTTTAAATTCATTGTCTGTCAATTGGTAATAATTATGTATTTTCTTATCTAAATAATGAAAAAACATTGATCGTAACACTGTATCATCTATTTCCGATGTTTTTAGAGGTTCAAATTCGGTAATGCACGAGTCGATTTTTTCTCTTGATATAACAAGTATTTTCCAATTTGCAAGACGTTTTTCACTTCTTATTTTGTCCAATGATTCTTCAATTTGAGTATAATCGGCGGTTTCATTGATGTCGATTATTAGTAGATTATACTTCCCATTTTTTTTAGGATATTTATTCAATTGTGTAATAATAGTTGTATAATCAGTTGTGTGAAAAGTCTGTTCATAGTTTTTGCTGAAATCTTGCTCGAAATCCCCATTTATAAAGATACCTGTAATGTTATTATAATCTTCTTTGTATTTTATAACAAAATATTCGGAAATGGTGGTCTTGCCACAACCACCCATTCCTGTTATATTTACAAATTGCTCGTTTTGAAACAATCGTTTTATTTCTTGTATTTCTTTATTTCGAGGTACAATTTTGTTTTCTTCCCGAGTTGAAATTTCTAATTCAGGAAGATTGTTGTTTGAACAATCCGAAATAATAGGAATTACATTGGTTGTCTTTTGTTTTTTTATGATGTAATCTTCTATCTTGTATGCAAGTTCCTCCAAATTATAGATGTAAAATGTTGGTATATCGCGGAAAAATTGTTCCAACTTTTTAACGCTATATTTTGTATCTTCATCGAGATAATACATATTGTCAATAGCGGCTTGAATATCACGTTTGTATTCATAATAGTTTTTGTTAGTATGAGTTGCATTCTCACCTCCCCAATGTCTTAAAAAATATTCTTTTTTCTCTTTAAAATCAAAATCTTCACATTTTACTACGTATATCTTTTTCCCTTCTTCGTTTTTCCTTATTAATGCGTATTCGTTCATACAATGAGGTTTTGTAAAATAAATAGAAGAATAGATTATTACCACAATTTTGCTATTCCCTATTTCTTTTTCAAATTCATCAATGCTTTGTATATCTTCTTTTGTATATATACGGTATTCAATACACCTATCTTGCAACAATTTACACAAATTGTTGGCGACACTTTTGTCTTTGTCCGTAACTGATATGTATACTGGATTGTCGTGGTTTATATATTGTTCGTTTTCCATTTTTTTCGCTTATTCGACAGTGGGTGTCGCCACTCACTGTTTGGCTGCAAATGTATAATCATTTTTGTGATTGTCAAAATTTTTGTCCTCAAATTTTTTTGAATTTTGTGGAAAGTTTTTATTTTGTTTGCAATTTATTTGTAACTTTGTGAGGTTTTTAACGAGTAATAAGTATGGAAACGCCTGATTTGCATAATCTTATCGATAAATTGACATCTTTGTCGAGGGAGTCGGAAATAGTGGAGTTCAAAGAAAATTTCCATAGCAAAGAGGAAATCGGTGAACGAATTTCCTCTTTGTCGAATAGTGCTTGTTTGTTGAAACAACCATACGCATACCTCGTTTTTGGTGTTGACGATACGTCTCATAAAGTCATCGGCACAACATTTAAATCAAAAGGCCAAATGGTTGGTAACGAGGAATTGGAAGTATGGCTTATGAACAGGCTTAGTCCGAAGATTGATTTCAGGTGTTATGATTTTGAATATGCTGATAAAGTAAACATCGCGCTTTATAAAATTCCGTCTGCCGAAAATGTTCCTGTTAAGTTTCTGAATGAAAGTTACATCCGCATCAATAGTTCTACAAGGAGGCTTTTGAATTATCCTGAGAAAGAGAAACAAATTTGGAGAAACGAAATGGCTGACAGATTTTTGCTTAAAGATGCCGTCAATAATCTTTCTCTTTCTGATATTCCAAAATTTTTATACACGGAAGTTTATTTTGATTTGATAAAAATCCCATATCCGTCAACGCTGAAAAATGTTGTGATGAGGTTCAAGGAAGAAAATTTTGTCAGTGAATATGACGGCAAGTTTTCTATAACCAATTTGGGCGCATTGTTGTTTGCAAAGAATCTGAATGATTTTGGACTATTGGCAAGGAAGTCAATCCGCGTGATAAAATACAAGGGAAACAGCAAAATAGAAACTGAACGCGACTTGATAGATAATAAAGGCTATGCGGTGGAATTTAGCAACATTATTGAATGGATTAATGGGCAACTTCCTATGAATGAGGTGATTGGTTCGGCATTGCGCAGCAATGTGAGAGCATATCCCGAAATTGCAGTCCGCGAATTGGTGGCCAACAGCATCATACATCAGGATTTTTCTGTGTCGGGATTCCCTACCGTCGAGATTTATTCCGATAGAATTGAGATTTCCAATTCCGGCAAGCCTGTGATAAATTCAGAAAGGTTTATTGATGAATATAGTTCACGGAACGAAAAACTCGCCGACATAATGCGCAGGATGGGATTTTGTGAAGAGAAGGGCAGCGGAATGGACAAAATCGTTTTCAGCATTGAAACCTATCGTTTGCCGGCTGTTAAGATAACGGTTCAGGAAAATCGCACTGTCATAACGCTTTACGCCTACAAACCTCTCAACGAGATGAGCAAGGAGGAAAAGATAAGGGCTTGTTATCAACATACTTGCCTTAAATACGTTTTTAATGAAAAAATGACTAATCAAACATTCAGGGAGCGTCTTGGCGTTGATGAACGCAACGCCGCTATTGTTTCTCGTATCATCAAAGACGCTTTGGATGCAGGGATTATAAAGGAGGATAATCCCGAAAGTATGTCAAGAAAGTATCGGAAATACGTCCCTATTTGGGCTTGATTCTTATTTGATTTAATAGTTCTTTTTTATTGTGTGTTTTTATATTATCCTTTGATTATCAGTGAGTTATTTATTTGATTGTTATTTGATGATTTTTTATTGTGTTGATTATTAGATTGTTGTGTTGTTAAAGTGCAGTTTTCCCAAAATCTTGGGTGTTCGGCTTGCAAATTTATTTGCCGCTTCCGCAAAAAGTTGTATATTTGCAATGAGAACAAACCTTAATCCTCATTAATTTATGGACGATAATTTCGCAATACAACTCTTTGAAGGCAAGAAGGTTCGCGTTGTTTGGGACGCGGAAAAGGAAAAGTATTTCTTCTCTGTGGCTGACATTGTGCAGGTGTTGACCGATAGCGCGGATGCCAAACAATATGTCAAAAGGATGAGGGCGCGCGACCCCGAACTTAATTCCAAGTGGGGTACAATTTGTACCCCACTTGAAATGCTTGCCCCTGACGGCAAACGCAGAAAGACCCAAGCCGCCGATCTTGAAGGGATTTTCCGCATCATTCAATCCATTCCGTCCAAAAAGGCCGAACCCGTAAAACAGTGGCTTGCGGAAGTGGGTAGCAAGCGCATCGACCAAATGATTGACCCTGAATTGACTTTCCAAATGGCAGTGGAAGACTACCGTAGGCAGGGTTACAGCGACAAGTGGATAAATGAGCGGATGCGGTCAATCGAAATGCGCAAGGAACTTACCGACGAATGGAAACGTTCAGGCATTCACGATTCGAGGGATTTTGCCATCCTTACCAATGTGCTTACAAAGGCGTGGAGCGGAATGACTACCGGCGAATACAAGCAATACAAGGGTCTTACCAAACAAAATCTGCGCGACAATATGACCAACATCGAACTTGCCCTCAACACTCTCGCCGAGGTTGCCACTACCGAATATTCTCGTCAGTCAAACCCGCAGACCTTGGAAGAAAGCAAACGTATTGCGCAGGAAGGCGGAGATGTCGCCCGTGACGCCCGTCAGACAATGGAAAAACGACTCGGTCGCTCTGTGATTTCTCACGAAAAAGCCTCTGATTATATCAAACCGATTGATAATGAATAATTACCAATGACTACTTACCGCGAATTGCTACCATCGGAGACCGAACTCCTGAAAACCTTTATCTACGAGGCGATTTTTGTACCGGAGGGTGTGGAGCCGCCGCCGTTTGAGATTATATATCAACCTGAGATTGCATTGTATTACAATGACTTCGGCTCGGGTGACGCTGATTTTTGCGTTGTTGCCGAGGTGGATGGCAAGGTGGTTGGTGCAGTTTGGACGAGGATTATGGACGATTACGGACACATCGACGACCAAACGCCGTCTTTCGCCATCTCGATTCTCCGCCCGTACCGTGGGCAGTGCATCGGCACGTCGCTTATGCGTCAAATGCTCCAACATCTTAAAAATCACGGTTATAACCGCGCCTCCCTCGCCGTCCAAAAGGCCAACTACGCTGTGCGGATGTACAAGAAGGTCGGCTTTGAGATTGTCGGCGAAAATGACGAGGAGTATATTATGCTTTGGAGTTGTTAGGCGGCAATTACATCCATAAAACTCTGTGGCATAGCGATATTTGCTATTCCGACTGCGCCCTTGAACAGTGGCGCGATTTCGCTGTCCCTGAATCCCGCGATGCCGCAGCCGATCCGCGTTACGTAGAATATGAGTTCGGGATGCTGTTTGGCAAATTCGATGAACTCATCGACGTAGGGCTTGATGACGTCCACGCCGCCGTGCATTGTCGGGATGGCGTAAGACTGTCCTTGCAAGCCGACGCCCTGTCCGAAGATTGCGCCAAACTTTTCCTCGGCTATCCTCGCCGCCCCGCCGTAATGGTGTCCGTCAAGATTGCTGCCAAAAACAAAAATCTCATTTTCAGCAAGTTTTGAGATATGATTTGGAGTGATTCTTTGTGTTGACATAATGTGTGTGGTTTTATGGTTTTTGTTAACATTCAGTCGTATATCGCAAAGTTATGCATAATTTCGGCAATTGTCAAAAGTTATCGCCGAATTTTTGAAAATTTTTCTTTTGTTTTTTTCCTGCCGAGACGTTACCTTTGCACCGTAAAAAATCAAGTGCTTTATGTTAGAAAAAGAAATTGCGGAATACTTGTCGAAGAGCGGCAACAAGACGTTGAATGTCAAGGCGTTGCTGTTTGATATGGACGGAGTGTTGTTTGATTCGATGCCGTTTCACGCGGTGGCGTGGAGTAGGGCGGCTAAGGAGTTTGGACTCGAAATCTCGGAGCGTCAGGCGTATATGAACGAAGGGCGCACCGGTGCGGGTACTATCAACGAACTCGCTATGAATCAGTGGGGTA
>JAEEGL015429779.1_pt1 | contig 11999 bp, 11 predicted proteins | sample 9134231 | NCBI WGS metagenome assembly JAEEGL01 (sample SAMN16246548, study PRJNA631951) | gut metagenome | biome: gut microbiome; feature: rumen; material: fiber-attached | host: Bos | place: Iran: Karaj | collected 2018-10
ACTTCGTCCCACGGTAACATCTTCAAGAACAACAACATCCGCACGACGCTCTCCGCCGTCGTTTTCTCCTGGGACACGAACGTCACAGATTCGCTCGATCCCAACCAGTTCATCTGGACGAGGGTCTCCGATGACGCCGTGGCGGACGCCGCATGGAACGCCGCCCACTTCGGCGGCACAAAAACGATAGAGATCACAAGGGACGACGTCAACGTCAGAGCCACGTTCTTCTGCGACCTCATCGACACCACAACAAGACACAGCCTTCTCGGCTGATAAAGGAGGATAATTTCATGAGCAGAGCGCAGGGCCAGTTCACCATTATCGACTACAACGACGCGCTGACGCTGACCGGGTACATCGGCTCCAACCATCCTAAAACGCAAATGTACAACCCGGACAACGGCAGCTATACCCCCAGCTGGGCGTCCACCAACCTGGTGCTGACGCCGAGTCTGTATATCATCGGCACGACCACGGATCAGATCACGTCGGAGAACGTCACCGACGTCAAGTGGTATCAGGGCACGTCCACCACGGCGATCACGACCGGCGGCAACTACGCCTTGAGCGGCACGAAAAACCACATCCTGACCGTCAAGGCGAACATCATGTCCGGTGTGGCCGGCGTGGATTTTAAGTGCGTAATCACCTACCACGACCCCAGCACAGGCCTCGACCTGGTGCATCCGCTTTCCATCTCTTTCTCCCGCGTGGTCAACGGCAGCGGCATCGTCGACCTTCTCGTTATGACGCCGAGCGGTAATGTGTTCAAGAACAGTGAAGTCGCCACCCTTACCGCGAAGGCGGAACTGTGGCGCGGTTCGACCGTTGACACCACCAGCGTCACATATAAGTGGGCGATGATGGACTCCTCGGTCACTTCGTCCTCCTCCACGGGCTACGATTCCGATTTCGGCACCGGCTGGAGGAAACTGACCAATACGACCGGGATGTATTCCGGCTGCACCACGAACACGCTGACTCTTTACGCTGCGGCTGTCGACAGCTATGCGGTCATCAAGTGCTGCGTCAAGGACACGGATTCGGCTTCCGCCACCTACAACAGCAAGTTCTACGACGTCTGCACCTTCATCGACAACTCCGACCCGCTGCAGGTCATCGTCACCTCCACGGGCGGCGACGTCTTCAAGAACGGCGTCGGCACGACTGTGCTGACCGCCGTCTGCTACCAGGCAGGCGTCGAAGTGGACGCCTCGGGTACAGGCACCTATACCTGGACCAAGTACGACAAGGACGGCAACATCGACACCGCGTGGGGAACGAGCGGCACCAAGACGGGCAAGACCCTGTCGGTCTCCACCTCCGATGTGCAGACGAAAGCGACCTTCATGGTTCTCGTCGTGATCTGAGGAGGTGATCCCATGCGGGCAATCGGGCAGATCACCATCACCAATATCTGCGACGTCGTGACTTCCGATACCCCGCCGGAGAACCCGTATGTGGGGCAGCTCTGGGTCGACACCTCGGTATCGCCCCCGGAAACGAAGATATGGAACGGCGCGGAGTGGGTCGTGCAGAACGACATCGAGACACTCCGCGTCACCATTTCCGTTCTCACCACAAGGGCGGCGGAGCTGCAAAGCACCATCGACGGGCTGAACAGCTACGTCGGCACGATGACGCAGACCATCGAAACCATCACCGACAGTCTCGGAAACGAGCAGCAGACGGTCCTCGAAATGCAGGCGCAGATGTCGCTTCTTCAGCAGACCATCGACGGGCTGACCGTCCAGGTGCAGAACCACTATGCGGGCGGTCTGAACTTCATCCAGAACTCGGCCGGCCTGAACGGTGTTTCCGACGACTGGGTCAAGACGGGAACCGTCACGGTGGATACCTCAACAGACACGCAGAACAACACGACTTCGGATTCCTGCTTCGTGCTGGGTTCGTCCTCAACGCTGAAGCAGACCATCACCGGCCTGGTGACCGGGCAGTCCTACGCGTTTTCGCTCCGGGCGAAGAAGACGAAGGCAAGCTACTCGAGCTATATCTATGTGAAATACAACGGCAGCAAATACGCCTATTTCTTCAATCAGACCACGACCTTCGACTGGACGGATTTCAGCCTTGTCATCGACGACATCACCGACAGCACGATAGTTTTCTACATTTACAACCGCTACGCATCGCTGTATGTGTCCGACATCATGATGGTCGAAGGCCCCACCGTCCACAACTGGACTCCCGCGCCGAACGAGATCTACACCAACGAGGTCAAGATCGATAAGCGCGGCATCGCCGTTTCCAACTCGGCCTCCTCGCAGCGGACTGTCATTACCAACACGGAGTTCGCGGGCTACTACAACGATGAGATCATTTTCACCCTGAACAAGGATGAAACGCAGACGAAGAAGACCACGGTGGACGGCGAACTGACCGTGGGAAAAACCAAATTCGTGCCGATGTCCACAGCCTCTGACGGGCTGAACATCGTCATTCTCGATTAAGGAGGGACGGCTTATGGCAATGACAGGCGGAACCGCCTACCTTGTGAAATCCGAATACGCCGACTCCGGCTCGGCGAACTGGACGATAGACCTGTATGTCTATGTGAAGATCGTCTCCCAGAACGCCGCCGCAAACACCTCCACGATCGCTCTCGGTATGTACGTCTACTCGAAGTACAACATCGACTGGGGCGACTGGAGCAACGGCGGTCAGTCCTACGTCGGCACGGCCACCTCGGGCTCGAACTGCTTCACCTTCACCCAGGGACAGACGGGCAGCGGCACAAAGTGGCTGATCGAGAACAAGCAGGTCACGGTCACGCACAATTCCAATGGTACGCTGACTCTGCCGATCTACTGGCACTGGGGCGTTTACTCCACCTGGGGCCAGTATCTCGCGCCTTCCGGCAGCAAGAACGTCACGCTGACGGCCATCGACCGAACCGCGCCGACCGTGTCCTTCACGGTAAGCTCCATCACGGCAAACGGCTTCACGATCAGCGCGTCGTCCTCGGCCACAGCGGATATCTGGCAGTACAGCACCGATAACGGCTCGACCTGGACGCAGTTCTCCACCACGGCCGGCACGTCAGCCTCCAAGGCGGTCACGGGGCTTTCCCCGAACACGACCTACAACGTCAAGGTCAAGGCGCGGAAGCAGACGAACCAGGTTTACGGCACATCTGCGGCGACCTCTGTAAAGACCCTCGGCGGCGCTGTCGTGAACAGCGCGAACCAGGTGACGGCGGATGCCTCAACGGTAAGCATCAAACTGAACGTCACAGTCTACGACGCCTCCTACAACTACACAGTGACGCTGAAGAACGGAAGCACGAGCATCCTTTCAATCGGAGGTCTGACCTGGTCGAAAGGCACCGCTGACAGAACGGTTACCCTGACTTCCTCGGAAAGGACGACGCTGCTCACTGCAATGGCGTCTATGAAATCCTTTACAGGCACCTTCGCGGTCACTTCCTACAGCGGCAGCACCCAGATCGGTTCGGTCTCCTCGAAGACCGCTACGGTCACCACCACGGCGGCAAACTCCGGCCCGACGCTTTCCGGCTTCACCTATGCCGACAGCTACGCCACGACCACAGCGATCACGGAAAACGACCAGCTGTTCATCCAGGGCTACTCCAAGCTGACGGTCACGCCCGGAACAGCGACGCCGAAAAACGAAGCGACCATCGCAAACTATACGGCGACCTGCAACGGCGTATCCGTGTCCAACACGACCGGCGCGGCGCTGACAGTCGGCACGGTGGCGAAAAGCGGCACCGTGGCGGTGGTGCTGACGGTCACAGACAGCCGCGGCTATACGGCAAGCGTCACGAAGAACATCACGGTCATTGCCTATGCCGCACCGAAGGTGAACTCTCTGACGCTCCGGCGAACAAACGACATCGAAGCTGAGATGCAGCTCGTCTTCAACGGCACGATCTCCGCCATCACGGTCGACAGCGTCCAGAAGAACTCGCTGCTGTATGTCCGCTACCGCTACAAGGCCACGAGCGCGTCGTCCTACAGTTCCTATGTCAGCATCATCTCGGCGGTAACGCAGAGCGGAACGAGCTTTTCCTACTCGAACCTGGAACTGAGGAGCCTCGCGTCAGACCAGTCCTGGAACGTTCATATCCAGATCCGCGATCAGCTGAACAGCCTGTCCTCGCTCGATCTCTACTACGTCATCCCGCAGGGCACTCCGCTGGTGGCGCTCCGAAAGCAGAAGGTCGGCATCAACACGCCGACCCCGGAAGCCGCCCTCGACGTCGTAGGCGATGCGAAGGTGTCCGGGACGCTCACGGCCGCCACGCTTTCCGGCTCACTTGCACCTTCAAAGCTGTCCTCGGCTGTCCCCATCTCAAAGGGCGGGACCGGTGCTACTACGGCCGCGACCGCGAGAACGAACCTCGGTGTGCTGGCTCTCGCCGGCGGGACACTGACCGGCAAGGTCACCTCCACATACACAGGGGATAACGCGTTCACTATATCGCACGGAACGGCGAATAAAAACGCCGCTTTCCTCGCGTCGAGAACAGATACGGACGTGTCCGTATTCATGGGAGTCGGTACCGGCGGCACCAACCACGGCGTTTACTCAAACAAACTCGCCAAGTGGCTCGTTTACGCCGACGGCTCGAACGTCTACTGCAACGGCACGGCCACCAACGTCACCGGGACAGTGACCGTGGCGCACGGCGGCACAGGCGCGACGACAGCCGCCGCCGCGAGGACGAACCTCGGTGTGGCGGTCACCTCGCTCTACAGCGGAAGCATCACCGGGACGAGCAGCTGCACGTTCAACTACGGAAGCTACAACTTCTACATCATCCTGGGCCTGCCGACGTCGTCCTCCGCGAAGATCGGGCTTGTCGTTCCGAAAGCTGTTCTGACCACCTCGGACGTCAAGTACCAGATTGCCGACGACGCCAACTACTGCTCGTTCTATCTGAAGTATTCCGGCAGCACGGTGACGCTGACGAGGTACGGCGGCAACGGCTCCATCACCAATGTCTACGGTGTGAACTGAGGAGGGATCGGAATGCAGATACAGCTTGAAAACGGGTACGTCTCCTCCTACGCGCTGGTCGGCACTCTGGTCGGCGGCATCGAGGTGCCGGACCCGCCGGATATCGGACATTTCGAGGCGCGGTACACAGCCTACAGGCTGAAGGACGGCGTGCTTGAATACGATGAAAAACAGAATACGGAAAACGAACGGAAGGCACTTTGTGACGAGCTGCGGAAGCGGCGCGAAACAGAGTGCTTTTCCTTCATCAACAGGGGCCAGCCCTGGTACGAGAGGCTCACCGACGCGCAGAAGTCGGAACTCGAGACCTGGTACGCCGGCTGGCTCGAAGTCACGGAAACCCTGACGGTCCCCGAAAAGCCGTCCTGGTTATATTAAAAAACTCAAAGGAGGAACGAACTATGAAGGAATTCTGGACGACCATCCAGGTCGCTTTCGCCGCTGTCGGAGGCTGGCTCGGCTGGTTTCTCGGCGGCTGCGACGGACTGCTGTACGCGCTTCTGGCGTTCGTGGTGCTGGACTATGTCACAGGCGTCATGTGCGCCGTTGTGGACAGGAAGCTCTCCTCGGAGATCGGCTTCAAGGGAATCTTCAAGAAGGTGCTGATCTTCGCCCTGGTGGGCATCGGCCACATCATCGACACGCAGGTGATCGGCGCGGGTTCTGTGCTTCGCACGGCGGTCATCTTCTTCTACCTGTCCAACGAGGGCGTATCCCTCATCGAGAACGCGGGCCATCTCGGCCTGCCCATCCCCAGGAAGCTGAAAGATGTTCTGGAGCAGCTTCACGACCGTGCCGAAAAGGAGGACGATCACAATGATGACGAACATTGAATTTGCAAACAAACTCAAAAACATCGCGAAAAACTATAAGACCCTGTATGTAATGGGCTGCTTCGGAGCGCCCATGACCGCCTCCAATAAGAAGCGGTACACGCAGAACCACGAGTATAACCGCCGCCCCGAGAGAACGGCGATGATCAACGCCGCCTCCGCCGACACCTTCGGCTTCGACTGCGTCTGCCTCCTCAAAGGCGTGCTGTGGGGCTGGAGCGGCGACAAAAACGCCGTCTACGGAGGCGCGGCCTACGCGTCCAACGGAGTCCCGGACTACGGCGCGGACACCATGATCACCGTCTGCAAGAACATCTCCACCGACTTCTCCAAGATCGAGATCGGCGAGGCGGTCTGGCTCGAAGGCCACATCGGCGTGTATGTCGGCGACGGTCTCGCTGTGGAATGCACCCCCCGCTGGGACAACAAGGTGCAGATCACGGCCTGCAACCGCAATGTCTCCGGCTACAACCGACGCAACTGGAAGAAGCACGGCAGGCTGCCGTACATCAAGTACGAGGCCGGCACCGACACCCCGGCGGCTCCCGGCACCTCTGTCAAGGGCATCGACGTGTCCAAGTGGCAGGGCGAGATCGACTGGAACAAGGTCAAGGCGGCCGGCGTGAAGTTCGCCATGATCCGTCTCGGCTACGGCTCCGCTGACGGAAACTCCTGCGGTCTCGACGGCTGGTTCGAGAGGAACGTGGCGAACGCCGTGAAGGCGGGCGTGGACGTCGGCTGCTATTTCTACTCCTACGCGACCTCCGTGGCCGCCGTGAAGAAGGAAGCCGCCTTCGTGGTGAACACCCTGCAGAAGTACAAGGGCGTGTTCACTTATCCCGTCGCCTTCGACCTGGAGGACAAGACCCAGCAGAGTCTCGGCAGGACCGTGCTGACCGACATGGTCATCGCGTTCGGCGATGCCATCGAGAAGGCGGGCTTCTACTGCTCCCTCTACAGCAACCTCGACTGGCTGAAGAACCGCCTGGATGATTCCAGGCTGAAGCGGTTCGATCACTGGCTGGCGCAGTGGGCGTCCGCTCCGACCTACGACGGCGCTTTCGGAATGTGGCAGAACTCCTCCAAGGGCAGCGTGAACGGCATCTCCGGCAACGTGGATACCGACGTCGCCTACAAGGACTATCCCTCTGTCATCAAAGGCGCGAAGCTCAACGGCTTCACGGGATCTGGTCAGACCCCGTCCGTCCCTGCGCAGCCGGAGGAACCCGCTCCGCAGCCGTCCGCCTCCTTCAAGAAGGGCGACCTCGTGAAGATCACCGGCACGAAGTACTACGGCGGCCAGACCATCCCCGCCTGGGTGAAGGCGAAGAACTGGTACGTCAAACAGGCTGACGGCGCCAGGGTCGTGATCGACCGCAGCGAGGACGGCAGGAACGCCATCTGCAGCCCCGTCAACACCGCCGACCTTCAGCTGGTAACCGCCAAACCCGGCAAGACTGTGGACGAACTTGCCCGTGAGGTCATCCGCGGCCTGTGGGGCAACGGAGCCGACCGCCGCAACCGTCTGACCGCCGCCGGCTACGACTACGACGCCGTGCAGAAACGCGTCAACGAGCTGCTGAAATAACCCCCGGCACACACCGACCCGTCGAGGACACTGTCCCCGGCGGGTCTTTTTTTGTTTTTACTACCCCCATTTGCGATTCTCGTGGCCTACCTGTAGGAGGTGTAATCTCATGACCAATCAACAGAAAGAGATAATCACCCGTCTGCGGGGAGAGGGACAGGGCTACACAGCCATCGCCAAAGCGGCGGGGCTGTCGAAGGACTGTGTGAAGATATGGTGCCAGAGGCACGGACTGGGCGGAGTCGCCGTGAAGAAAGCCGTCCCGGAGGAGAACCCTGGCGTCTGCCGGAACTGCGGAAAACCCATCGTGCAGTTCCCCGGCCGGAAGCCGAGGAAGTTCTGCTGCGACGAGTGCCGTGTGTCCTGGTGGAACTCGCACCCGGAGGCGGTCGCCAGAAAGGCGGTCTATTCCTTCGTCTGCCCGGTCTGCGGTCGTCCTTTCACGGCATACGGGAACGCAGGGCGGAAGTACTGCTCCCGTTCATGCTTCGGCAAGGCTCGGTTCCAGGGAGGCGGCCAGGCATGAGCGAAGAACGGCTGCGTGACGATATGCTCTACAGAGCCGCCCTTTCGATGGCAAAGACCATGCTTGAAAAGGGCCTTATAACCGAGGAGGAATACGCTCAAATTGATACAGATCTCCTCGCTGAATTTCACCCGTATCTGGGTACTTTATTATCGGAAAATGCTTGATAATACTGGCTTTTAGAGTGATATATAGACACACGGAAAGGAGGGATAACCCTTGAAAACGGTCGAGAAAATCGAACGAAAACAGCCCGTTCTCCCCGCGAGAAAAAGGGTCGCCGCCTACGCCCGCGTGTCGATGGAATCCGAGCGGATGCAGCATTCGCTTTCCGCCCAGGTGAGCTTCTACAGCGCGTTCATCCAGAACAACCCCGAGTGGGAGTACGCCGGGGTCTACGCGGACTACGGCATTTCCGGCACAGGGACCCGCAAGCGTGAGGACTTCAACCGCATGATCGAGGACGCCGAAGCCGGCCGCATCGACATCATCCTCACGAAGTCCATTCAGCGGTTCGCCAGGAACACGGTCGACCTTCTGAACACGGTGCGGCACCTCAAGGACATCGGCGTCGAGGTTCGCTTCGAGAAGGAAAACATCAACTCCATGAGCGGCGACGGAGAGCTTATGCTTTCCATCCTCGCTTCCTTCGCCCAGGAGGAAAGCCGCAGCCTGTCCGAGAACATCCGGTGGGCGACCATCAAGCGGTTTCAGCAGGGCATCCCCAACGGGAAGTTCTCCATCTTCGGCTACCGCTGGGAGGGCGACACCCTGGTCATCGTCCCGGAGGAGGCGGAGATCATCCGCTGGATGTACGCGGAGTACATGAAAGGGGCGTCGCGCATTGAGATCGGACGGATGCTGATGGAAAGAGGCATCTACACCCGGCAGGGCAAACCGTGGGTCGATTCCAACGTGAAGGTCATCCTCACGAACATCACCTACACGGGCAATATGCTCTTCCAGAAGGAATACTGCGAAGATCCCATCACCAAGCACAGACGGAAGAACTACGGCGAAATGCCGCAGTACTTCGTCGAGGACACCCACGAAGCCATAATCCCGATGGACGAGTGGCAGGCTGTCCAGGCGGAGTTCAAGCGCCGGAAAGAGGCAGGCGTGTTCGGCAACAAGTCAATCAAAACGAGCTGCTTCACGAGCAAGATCAAATGCCCCCACTGCGGTATCAGCTATGTACACCATAGCAGGGCGTCCCGAAATGAAGAATACTGGGTCTGCGGAACGAAGAAAAAAAGAAAGACCGAGCAGCCCTGCCCGGTCAAAGGCACGATCATCCAGAAGGTGCTGGAAAAGGTCTGCGCGGAAGTCCTCGGCACGGATGAATTTGACGAGGCGCTTTTCCTTGAGCGGGTCGACCACATCGAGGTTCCGCTTCGTGCGACCCTGGACTTTTTCATGAAGGACGGCACGGTGATCCGCAAGGACGCGAAAAGCACAGGCCATCAGGACTGCTGGACGCCGGAATACCGCCAGAAGGTTTCCGAACAGCGCAAAAAGGCAGGCACAAACCCCAGGGGCGGGAGCTGCTTCACCGCGAAGATCAAGTGTCCCGCCTGCGGCTGCAATTTCCGCAAGCAGGGTTCCAAAGGACCGAACGGTACACGAACTATTTACTGGCGCTGCGCTGATCGGAACTGCGGCTCCAAGGGCCTCCGCGAGGACTGGCTGATGGAGATGTGCGCGGAAGTCATGGGAACAGGTTCCTTTTCAGAGGATGACTTCACACAGCGCATCGACCACATCGACGTCTCGCCGGAAACGGAACTGACTTTCTTCCTTGCAGACGGCGGAACGGTCAGCCGTTCGTGGCCGACGAAAAGGAAAAGCCACCCCTGGTCGGAAGAGCGTCATGAACACATGAGCAAGGTCCTGAAAGAAGGCTGGACGGATGAGCGCAGGCAGGCCACGAGCGAGTTCTTCAAGAAGCTAAGGAGTGAAAAGAAATGGCGAAGTCGGTAACTACGATCCCGGCGACGCTGTCACGGTTTACGGCAGCGCCGCTCACAAGTACAAAGAAACGGCGCGTGGCCGCCTACGCCCGCGTCAGCACGGACAACGAGGAGCAGCTGACCAGCTACCAGGCCCAGATCGATTACTACACCAACTACATCCAGAGCCGGGACGACTGGGAGTTCGTCGAAGTCTACCCCGACGAGGGCATCACAGGCACCAACACCAAGAAGCGCGAACAGTTCAACCGAATGATCGCCGACGCCCTTGCCGGAAAGATCGACCTCATCATCACGAAGTCGGTCAGCCGCTTCGCCCGCAATACGGTCGACAGTCTTACCACCATCCGAAAGCTGAAGGAGCATAGCGTTGAGGTCTATTTCGAGAAGGAGAACATCTGGACGTTCGACAGCAAGGGCGAATTGCTTCTGACCATCATGTCCTCGCTTGCCCAGGAGGAAAGCCGCTCCATTTCGGAGAACTGCACCTGGGGCCAGAGAAAGCGGTTCGCCGACGGCAAGGTGACCGTCCCGTACAAGCGCTTCCTCGGCTACGACATGGGTCCTGACCACAACCTCGTGGTCAACCCTGAACAGGCGAAGCTGGTCAAACGCATCTACGGAATGTTCCTGCTCGGGAAGTCGCCCTTCCAGATCGCCAACACGCTGTCCGACGAAGGTATCCCGTCGCCGGGCGGCAAGCCCAGGTGGAACGCCAGCAACATCCGAAGCATCCTCACGAACGAGAAGTACAAGGGCGACGCCCTCTTGCAGAAGACCTACACGGTCGATTTCCTCACGAAGAAGAAAAAGGTCAATGAAGGCGAGATCCCGCAGTACTACGTCCGCAACAACCACGAGCCCATCATCGACCCGGACACTTTCGACATGGTGCAGACGCTGATGGCGGAACGGCGGCCGGGCAGCAATCGGCGCTCATCCGTCAGCATTTTCTCAAGCAGGATCAAATGCGGCGACTGCGGCGGCTGGTACGGGCCGAAGGTGTGGCACAGCAACGACCCCTACCGCAAGGTCATCTGGCAGTGCAACCACAAGTTCGACGGACAGAAATGCGCCACGCCCACGCTGACCGAGGACGAGATTAGAGAACGCTTCCTGCGGGCCGCCAACACGGTCATCGGCGCCAAGGAGCGGTTCATAGCCGTCTACGAGCGGTCGCTTGCACCGCACCTCGCCACGGATGATTTGGAGCGGGAACTTGCCGACCTGGAGGCGGAGATCGCCATCGCCGCCGAGCTGGTCGAGGACTGCATCCGTGAGAACGCCCACGTCGCCCTTGACCAGGCAGAGTACCAGAAACGGTTCGACGGGCTTGCGGCACGGTACGATAAAGCAAAAGCCCGCCACGCAGAAGTGACGAACCTTATCGCCGACAGGGTCGCCCGCCGGAAGCAGATAGAACTGTACTTCCGCGAACTGCGGAAACGGGAACCGCTCGAGACCTTCCGCGATGAGGACTGGCTCTCGATGGTCGACCACATGACCGTCCGGGGCAAAGACACCATCACCATCACATTCAAAGACGGAACGGAAATAGAAGCATGACCCCATAAAGCACGAACGCCTCCGGCCGGAAACGGTCAGAGGCGTTTTTCTTATTGCTGATCTCGCGGACAGATCTTCGGCAGCAGTTCCAGGAAGTGCCGGCCGATCTTCTCCGGGTCCATGTCGTTCGCCTCGCAGATGAAGCGAAGAGTGTCCGGGAGGAGGATGTGGCCCTTGTTCTTCTCATCTTTGTACTTCAGCCATTCCTCATATTCCTTGTTTGTGATCTGTTTCATGCTGCTACCTCCATAAAATGAAAACAGCCGGGATGGACCCGACCTGCGAAATGTACCCTCTTGCCGAAACTGTACCCCCCTGGCATAGCCGTCGAGGAATAATTAAATTGTATCAATTTCGGTGCTTTCATTTCGTACACACGGCCGTTAAAGGGCTGCAGCACCTCAACCAGCGTCCGGACGACACAGGAGGGGGTAAAGAATTCGCCTCCGCGTTTGCCTTCCTGCTCTGCGAACATGGACAGGCAGTATTCGTAGGTGCGACCGAGGATG
>JAEEGL010276856.1_pt1 | contig 11998 bp, 12 predicted proteins | sample 9134231 | NCBI WGS metagenome assembly JAEEGL01 (sample SAMN16246548, study PRJNA631951) | gut metagenome | biome: gut microbiome; feature: rumen; material: fiber-attached | host: Bos | place: Iran: Karaj | collected 2018-10
GAAAAATTACAGAGGAAGAAGCTCAGGAAATGATTGACCATTTCGTAATGAAGCTTAGACTTGTAAGACATTTGAGAATGTGAAGTTATGATGAAGTTTTTGGATGAGATCCAACTTGGGTAACTGAATCAGTTGGAGGAATATTTAGTGATGGAAAGGTAAAAGTTACTAAGACTTCATTCAGATTTTTACAAACTCTTTATAATCTTGGACCATCTCCAGAGCCAAATCTAACAGTTCTTTGGTCGGATCAATTACCAGAAGGGTTTAAAAGGTTTTGTGCGCAGGTTTCTATTGATACGTCTTCGATTCAATATGAAAATGATGATTTAATGAAGTCAGTAAGATGAGGAGATGATTATGGAATTGCATGTTGTGTTTCATATCAAGAAATTTGAAAAAGAATCCAACATTTTGGAGCAAGATGTAATTTGGCAAAGACATTGCTTTTGGCTATTAATTGAGGTAGGGAAGAAGATGAATGAGTACAAGTGATGGATGCTAAGTTGTTTGAAAATTGTGATAGTGAAGATTGAATTTTAGATTATGATAAGGTATATGAAAATTTCAAAAAAGCTATGGCGAATACGGCTAGAGTTTATGCGAAGGCTATGTATATTATACATTATATGCATGATAAATATTATTATGAAAAAGCTCAGATGGCTTTTATAGATTCTGGATGTGGGATTGATATTGCATACGGAATTGCATGAATGTCTGTTGTATTAGATTCTCTTTCGGCTATTAGATATGCAAAAGTTAAAGCAATTAGGGATGAAAATTGATTGGCAAAAGATTTTGAAATTGAAGGTGAATATCCAATGTTTGGAAATGATGATGATAGGGTGGATTTGATGTGAAGGGAGATTCAAGAGTATTTTATGTCAGAATTATCTAAACACAAAGCTTATAAAAATGCAAATCCTACATTATCGCTTCTTACAATTACGTCAAATGTAATGTATGGGAAGAATACATGATCTACTCCGGATGGAAGGAAAGCTGGGGAGCCATTTGCTCCTGGAGCTAATCCAATGCATGGAAGGGATCATTCATGAGCGATTGCTTCATTAAATTCGGTGGCTAAACTTGATTATAATTATTCAAAGGACTGAATTTCAAATACTTTCTCAATTATTCCGGCTTCTTTGTGAGCTAATAAAGATGAGCAGATTAGTAATTTAGTTGGAATGCTTAATGGGTATTTTGGAAAGGGTGCTCATCATTTAAATGTAAATGTCTTAAATAGAGAAACATTGATGGATGCATATGAACATCCAGAAAATTATCCTCAATTAACTATTAGAGTTTCAGGGTATGCAGTTAATTTCGTAAGATTATCTAAAGCTCATCAATTAGAGGTGATTAAGAGAACATTTCATGATAGGATGTAAAAGTGTAAAGGAAATTGAGATAAGAGGAAAATTAGAGCGAAATGGTTTTTTAAAAAGTCTTCAAAAATTTGATAAAATTATAAGTTGTGATTATACTATATATACACTTAATTTTATGTGTATTTTTATATCTTTATAATATTAAAATGGCAAGACCAGAAGTTAAAGAAGAAGAAAAAAAAGGTGTAGAAGAAGAAAAACTTCTTGATAAAGAAGATGCTGCAGATCTTACGATACTTCAGTGAGGTGTCGCTAGCGAAGGTTTAAAAAAAGATGTGGAAGATAATAGAAAAGAAGAAGGAAAAGAAGAAAAAGAAGATTCTTCTAAAACAAAAGAGAAAAAGCTTTCAGTTGAGGAACAAAGAGAAAGTGCAAAAATTGAAAAATGTTATAAGGCATCTTTGTTAAAACTCCAAAAAGCTTTTAAGATTCCTGAATTGGAAGAGTGACAAACGGTTACTATTAAGTATTGAAATAATAAAAAGATAACATTAGGAAAAGATGTTTTAGAAATGAAGGTGTTGGATGGTACAATTGGAAAGAGGACTGAAACGAGACATCTTTTGGGTAAGGCATGAGAAGTATGGAAGGGAAATACTTTTAAACATACAGAAAACATGTTGGATGCTCAATTTAATCCACCTTTTGAAGCGGAAGAGTTTGTGGGTAAATTAGATGAGTTTATTAAGGATGCGGATCAGTGTAAAGTAGAGTCTCATACTAAGGAAGATAATAGAAAAGAAGAAGGAAAAGAAGAAAAAGAAGATTCTTCTAAAACAAAGGAAAAGAAACCTTATGGACTTTTGGAAAATTTTGATAAATTTTGGAAATTATTAATGGATAAAGAAGCTTATGAGTGAAAGGAGCAGAGAGAAAGTGCAGTAATAGAAAAGTGTTTCTCAGCACTTCAAAAAGTTCTTCATTTTAGAAATTGAAGTATTGAATATGGAGATAATAAATTAGAGTTAAAATGAAATAGTGTAAAAATGAAGATTGAGTCTGCTGACAAAAAAGTGAAAACGTATAGATTAACTAAAAATTGAGAATGATTATGGAAAGGATCTACAACACAATATGTAGAAGGTATGCTGTCTGCTGCTATGATACCTTTTAATGCAAAAGAGTTTATAAGCGATTTATTTGAGTTTATTAAGGATGCAAAAAAGGCAAAAAGTATGGGTCAGTGTAAAATAGAAGGTCAAACAGAAAAAGATTTTGGAAGCTCTTCGGTTATTGATGTTAATAATATGATTGATTGGCTAAAACTTGATGAAGCATGAGAAAAATAGCTTGTAGATGATTAAAATTTTTTCTTTATGTTGTTGTAATGTTTGTGTTTCTGATAAATTGAATGTTATTTAAAAAATAAAGCTGATTGTCATAATCAGCTTTTTTGAAAAGAATGGAATCAAGAGATATCGACGGTGTTGACATTAACTTGAATGGATGAATAACAAATATGCTGCAGTGGAGCCGTATGCTATGGCGTTCATCAAGCAGAATATGAAGATGGCGCCAAAAAACTTCCAGCTACTATCTTTACTTTCTCTCTTTTCTTCAAAAGCTATATACCTTGTAAAAAAAGAGATGATAGCCCAAATTATGGTAAATAATATGGACATAGTTATAACTAAATTCTTCATAATTGTATTTATTTTTTTGTTATTACTGTTCCGAATGTTATTGATTAATTTTTAAAAATCAATACAAATTTTAAAAAAGTCAACAACACTTGGATATGTTAGTTTTATAAATTCTTGTTTTTTTATAATGAAAAGATAATATTCTAGTCATGTTTTAAAATTTTTAATAAATTTATGGCAACTTGGCAAGATGTAGCTCAGTTATTACTTCCAGGAGTGGATTCAGATATTCAGAAACTGCTTAATAAATATCCAGAACGTAATTGTGTATGCTGTCGTATAGCACCTTCTCCAACTGGATATTTACATTTTGGAAGTCTGTTTGCTGCATTGATAAACTGGAAATATGCAAAGCAGAATAATGGAATTTTTTTCCTACGTATCGAAGATACAGACCAAAAAAGAGAGGTGGAATGAGCTGCAACATCTTTAGTTCAATCACTCAAAAAATTCTGAATTGAAATAGATGAATGACCACTTGGAGAAGACGAATCAGATGTTGGAAATTATGGTCCATACATTCAGTCAAAAAGAGCAAATTTTTATAAAGTTTTCATAAAATATTTAATCGAAAAGTGACTAGCTTATCCATGTTGGATGAGAGAAGAAGAACTTAATGAGATTCGTGACCAGCAGATGAAAAATAAGCAAATCCCTGGAATTTATGGAGAATTTTCAAAATATCGTACATTATCTCCAGATGAAGTAATTGAAAAATTCCATGAAATGTGAGATACTTTCTCAGTGATCAGATTTCGTTCTCCTGCAGATTTGACAAAAAAAATTATTTTCAGCGATGAGCTAAGATGAGTAGTTTCAATGATAGACAACTATAACGATATCATAATTTTGAAATGAGATGGATTACCAACTTATCATTTGGCACATATAGTAGATGATACATTGATGAGAACTTCTCTCGTGATGAGATGAGATGAATGGCTTACTTCAGTTCCACTTCATTTACAATTATTCCAGGCTTTTGGACTGACTCCTCCTAAATATTGTCATATGGCTCCTATTTCTAAAATGGATAATGGAAAGAAAAGAAAAATTAGTAAAAGACACGACCCAGAAGCAGACGTTAGAATTTTATTCGAAAGATGATATTCTACTCAATGATTGATAGATTATATCTTGAATTTAGCCAGTTCATCATTCGAAGATTGGAGAAAAGAAAATCAGTTAGCCGATATTTCCGAGTTTAATTTTGAACTTCAAAAGATGTGAGTAGCAGCTCCACTTTTTGATGAAGTGAAATTACAATGGATAAATAATCAATATCTTTCAGCAATTTCTACTAAAAAATTATTTGATGAGACTTTGGAGCGAGCCGAAACATTTGATCCAGAATTTGCTGAACTTTTGAAATCTAATCCAGAATATTATACAGCAGCAATGAATATTGAACGTCATACGGAAAAGGATCCTAAAAGATTTACAGTTTATCCGGATGTAAAAAATCAGATTCTTTTCTTTGATGATGAGAATTGGAAAAAATGAACAGAAATTAGAAAAGAATTATTAGCTGAAAATGATAATTTCTCAAAATTACAAGACTTCGTTCGCACATATATTGAAGAAGTTAAACTTGAATGAGTAGATATATTATGACGATTTGAACAGTTAAAAGAAATCTGAAAAAGATTCGGATATGCAGCAAATAACGCAGAGTTCAAAGAATGATGATATGTAGGGAAAGTCGGAGATTTAGCAATGTTCTTGCGTATTCAATTATGTAACGCTAAACAAACTCCAGATTTATTCTCATTAATGTGTGTAATGTGAAGAGATAGAGTAAAGGAGAGATTGAGTGAATACATAAAATAAGTTGAAAATATCTACAATAATACTAAAATCAGAACCAGATTTATTATTTCATTAGAATAAATAATGTTGGATCAAAATGTGATTTTATGAGAGTTAAAACAAGTAAAAACTGCTGAAGCTTTGGAAGAACGATTCCAAAAATATTTAGGTAAAAAATGATTACTGCCTGCTGAATTTAAAGTAATGTGAAGTTTATCCCCTGAGGAAAAGAGAGAAAAATGACAACAACTTTCTTCTCTAAAAACAGTTTTAGAATCGGTATATGAAAAGAAAAGTTCAGAAATATCTTCAGCTGTAATTAATGAAATGCTTGAAAAAGATTTGATAGATGTTTCATTGCCTGGAGCTAAGTTGGATCAATGATATTATAATTTACTAGCTAAAACTAGAAGAGAAGTTGAAGATATAGCTCAATCACTTGGTTTTATCGTTGAAAGTTCTACTGATGTAGTAACTAAATTTGAGAATTTTGAATCAGTAAATATTCCTATTACGCATCCTGCTACTGAAATGCATGATACGATTTACGTGGATAAGAAGGACCATAGAGGAGAACCTTTTGTTTTAAGAACTCATACATCTTCAGGTCAAAATTATGCTATTAAAAAGCATGGATTGCCTATCAAAGTTGTAGTTCCATGAAGATGCTATCGTTTTGATGAAATGGATGCGACACATGATACAATGTTTTACCAATTGGAGTGACTTTATATTGATAAGGATATTTCTATTGCTAATTTTAAAAGTATTATAACTACATTTTTATCAGCTATACTTAAAAAGGAGGTAGAAATTAGGATGAGGCCTGCATTTTTCCCATTTACTGAGCCTGGGTTTGAAATTGATGCAAGATATGATATGTTAGATCCTAAAACTTGAGTTAAACAAAAATCTAAATGGCTTGAAATTTTGGGTGCTGGAATGGTTCACGAAAATGTATTAAAAGCTGCATGAGTAGATGCGAGTGAATGATGGACCTGATTTGCTTTTTGAATGTGAATTAATAGGATAGCTGCTATGAAATATTGAATCAGAGATATTAGGTATTTTACAAACTGAGATCTTAGATTTGTAAAAAGTTTTTAATTATTTGCAAAATGGTTTTGTTTTGCTTATAATTACATAGTTTTATTTCGTAATTTATAGAAAGATGACAGTTTTATGGGTAATCCTATGATTGGTCATAGTTGGTATAATTTGGTATACAGGTCTTTATAATAAGATTGTATGATTAAAAACAACAAGAGAAAATGCGTGGTCAGATATTGATGTTCAACTTAGAATGAGATTTGATTTAGTAGATAATTTGGTAGAGACTGTAAAATGATATGCTAAACATGAAAAAGATACTTTTAAAGAGGTAGTGGAGGCTAGGAATAAGTTTGCGACAGCTACAGATGTAAAATCAAAAGCTGAAGCTGATAATATGCTTAGTAGTTCTTTAAAGTCATTATTTGCTCTTTCTGAGGCTTATCCAGAATTAAAAGCTAATGAAAATTTTCTCAGTTTGCAATCAGAATTGTCTGATATTGAAAACAAAATTGCTTCAGCTAGAAGATATTTCAATGCTGCAACAAGGGAATATAATACAGTAATTCAACAATTTCCTGCGAATATATTATTTCATAAAACGCCAGAAGATTATTTTGAGGGGATTGAAGAAGCTAAGAAAGCGCCAAAGGTTAAATTTGATTAGTTAAATTTGGTTTAAATTTATTAAGCGAGTTAAATGACTCGCTTTTTTTGTTGTTTTTTTATGCTATATAACTAATATTCTGATTGTTATTTTATTTAAAATTCATGGATTATGGGATATCAATGAATGCAGAGTTTTAAGGCAGAGAATCAAAGAAAAACAGTTCTTTTATTGGTTCTTTTTCCGATTTTGTTAATTTTTATTTTTTGGGTTGTCTTATCTTTGTTCTTTACGAATACGTGATCTTGGGAAGAATGATGGAATATGACGTTGAAGTACATTCCTCTAGTTATAATAGGTTTGCTTATTTGGTGAGCGGTATCATTCTTTTTGCAAAAAGATGTGATGTTTTGACTTTCTGGAGCTAAGGCAATTACAAGAAAGGATAATCCTGAATTATATAATATAGTTGAAAATTTGTGTATTACAAAGTGACTTCCAATGCCAAAAATTGCAATAATGAATGAATCATGAATGAATGCTTTTGCGACATGACGGAAGAAGGATGATTCATGGATTGCTTTTACTTCATGATTGTTACAAAATTTAGATAAAAGAGAAATTGAAGCTGTTGCTGGTCATGAATTAACCCATTTAGTTAATAGAGATTCCTTGTTAATGTATGTAGCATATGTGTTTGTTGGTGTCGTGACTTTAGTGGGTGAGTATCTTGTTAGAACTTCATATTATAGTTGATCAAATTCATCAGATAATTCTTCGAGAAGAGGAATGTGAATAATTATTTTTTGATTTGCTTTTTTGGCTCTTTGATATTTATTTTATCCTTTGGTTAAATTGGCAATTTCTCGTAAAAGAGAATATATGGCAGATTTAGGATCTGTGGAATTGACTAGAGATAATCAATCAATGATTTCAGCTTTAAGAAAAATTTCAAGTGATTCATATGTAGCTAAGGCTAATACTTGAATTTCATCATTTTTTATAGCAGATCCTAAAATTTCTCATGGTGTTAGTAGAAGATGAATGCAAAATTATGCATCAAATGGTTGAAAAACAAAAACATCGATATGGGATTCACATCCTAGTATCGATGATAGAATTGCAAGATTACAGAGTTATTAATTGTTGTATTATTTATTAGGAATTTTTTTTCTTATTTTTACTTATTTCAATTCTTTTGTCTTTATTAGTTTTAAAGTAGCAATATTTTTTGATAATAAGATAAAGGTATATGATAATTGTTAAATATATTTCTCATAATGTAATATATACTAAAAACTGGTAGCGAAATTGGGACACTCATAGTATAAAAAATAGTAGAGAAGAAATTAACCAGAATGAATAATTTGCTTTTTTGCTGTATCACATAGTTTTTTCATCTTCTTTTGTCCAACCTGGAACGAATGCAATAAAATTTCAAACTCCAGATATTCAGTATGCTGTAATTAAAATTCGTAGAACGATGTTAAATCGAAATTGATCTAATGGTAAGTGTAAAGGTAATGCCATTTTAAAAAATTTTTATAGAATTAAATTTTTTCTGCGAAGATCATCATTCTTTTATCAGTTCTTCCGATAGGGTAACATCACATTAATGTGATATATTCTTTTCAATTTTCTCAAAAATTAACATAAGTATCATTTACATCTTTTGGTCTAACAATAACAGTTTTTACAACTTTATATTCGTATAATACTCATTCTCGTACTACTTGAATTTTATCATTTTCTTTTAATTGAGGTATGTTACGAAAGACCGTTCAATATGGATTTTTCTTCCAATATTCCTGTGATGTGTGTCCAAAAAAGAAAGCATTTCATCATTCTCATGGATTTGGTGTAGTTGGGTATTTTACTACTCAGTTTTCTAAATCTGAATCAAAGCTGGTTTCAGTAAAGTCTTTATATGTTGCTACACTACTTTCTACTAAAGGTACATCTAGATTGATTGTAGGAATAATTAATCTATTTGTTGGTGGTAACAAATTGAAAGAAAAATCGTAATTATCTAGATTTTGTTGTAAATAGTGGTCCATATCCGTTGCAACTTCTTGTTGCATAGAAACGATGCCTCCGTATTGTTCGACTAAGTTTTCAACTTCTTCAGCAGATCAGTGCTGTCAATTAAATGATGAATTTATACTATTTTCGGAAATTCAAAATACATTCTGAGGAGAGAAATGATCATTAAAATTATCAATTATTAGTTGAGCATTTGTTATTATATATGTTCATAAAAAAAGAACGGTAAAAATTAGACCTAAAACTTTTAATTCTTTGAAAACTTTTGAAAATTTATAAAACCTATTTTTAGGTTGTGTTAATATGTATTCAAGTTCATCTAAAGTTTGGTACATCCAATAAATTATTCAATATAAATCAGTACTTAATTATATTCACAAAAATCGAAAAAAGCAAAAAATGGAGTATTTTTTATCTGATTTCTCCATTTAATTTAAAAATGTGAAATATTTTTTATTGACTTAATATGTTTTAAGAGAGTTTTTGATAACCTTTAGTTATAAAAAAACCGACATGGTAAATGTCGGTTTATTGTTTGAGAATTGAAAAATTTAATTTAGTGCAGATCAGTTGGTGATTTGGACTTGAATAGCTCATAATTCTTCCATATTAGCCTGATCTCACATTTGTGTGGTTAGATATCAAGGATATTTATCGAAGAATACATGTCATGGATATTCATTTGCTTCCCAATTTTCATCTAATCCATACATTGGATATAGTTTTAAATGTAGATGATTAACTCACATTCATTCCATAATCATTCATACACGTTGAATTTTTAAACTTTTTTTGAGCATATCTATTACTTCTTTTGCTGCAATCATTAGTTTTCAATAGAATTTTTCATCATTAATCAAAAATAAATCTGAGTCGTAATGTTTTTTTGGAATGAGTAAAGTTTGTCACTTTACGTTCGGCATGATATCTAAAAATGCCATAAATTCATCATTCTCTCGAATTTTAAAGCAAGGGGATTCATTATTAGCGATTTTACAGAAGATACAATCAGACATTGTTATAATAATTACTATATAAAATTAACAAAAAATTAACTCACAGTTGTGCTTTTTTGTCCAATCTTGGATTATTTTTTTTTCACTGTTTGCAAGAGTTCAAAAACTTATAGAATCGAGTATAAATAAAGTATTTTCATAATTTTTTTTTCACTGAATTATTCAATTTAAAATTTTAATAGAAGATTCGGGATTTCTAGGAATATTTCTTTTGTTTGTGATGTCTCATGTGGTTAAGAATTCGTCTAATGATATTTTTTCATCCAATAGTTCTTCATAGGCTTCGAATATAAATCATACTTTATGTGCAATTTTTAAATTTTTGTTTCATCTTTTTTCTAACTTTTTTGCTATGGCTGAGAATTTTTTCTTTTCTTCTATTATAAAATCATCATCTTCTGGTCGTAGTAATTCAAGTAATAAATCAAAGTATTTTTGCATTATTTATTTTATCATGGAATAAAATTCAGATTTTTGTTGTTCGCTTAATTTTAATTTATCAATAATTTGTTCAGAATATGAATTGACAATTATTTTGATGGCTTTTTTTTGAGATAGTCAACGACTTTGCATATAAAATAATCTTTCTGGACTTATGCGTTGAATCTTCGCTCAATGAGAAGCTTTAACATTAGGTGAGTCTACTTTAAGTCATGGAATAAGTGATATATATTTTGCATCTCAAAGTAATAAAGTTTCTTCATATAATCTAGTTTCTATATTTTTGATATCTTTTCCAATGTGAATGTTTCAATCTAATGTAATTGATGCGTTATTTGAAGCTAAAGCGAAGATATTAATCCAAGTTTTTGTGTTACTCACACTGAAATTTGTATTTATATTTAATTTTACATTTTGATCTTCAATGGCAGGGATGAGAAAGTAGCACTCAATATTTGAATCTTCATTTTGGATGTCAAAATTAAATGAAATCTGACTGTTGTTGATTATGGCTCAGAATTTAATATTAGTGTCCCTATCAGGAATTATATGAAAATCTTCTTTTTCATTTTCAAATTTATACAAAATATTTTTTTCATAATTCTTCCAATGTATTTTTTGCATTATTCGTTTTCTGGTTCAGTAAATCAGAATTCTCATTCTACATCTTCATATCAATTGTTATTTCCAAAAAATCATTCTAAATCTTTCATTACATCTTCTTCAAAGCTGTCTGTGCTCTCATCATTAGGGATCTCTCATATACTAGTAATTTCTCCTCATGTTCAAATTTCTATTTCCGTATCAGATGGGGTTTTTATATTTGTATTTCAAAACATGAGCCAAACGACAACAAAAATGGCCAAAATTAGGATAATATACAATGTGATTTTTAATCCTTTTTTCATTATGATATCTATAATAGATAAAATACTGAAATAATTATATGTTTTCATAGAGTCAATTCAAATAGTGAAAAATAGTATCTTTATTTTAATTTGACTTTTATTATATATTTTATATAATATATGTGTATTTATTTATTATTGATAGTAGAAATGACTGATTTTACCTATGAAGCGTGGAAAGAGTATTTAAAATCTGATAGAGAGATGAATGCTAAATGGAAATCTTTAACTAAGTTATGAGAAAATGTTAAAAAAAGTTTGAAAGAAAATTTAGATTCTTTGCCTTATTCGGAGGCTTTGAAAAGAAGAAGGATGTTGACAGCAAGGAATATTTTTAATGTAATAAATACAGCGAAAGAAAGGCCAAATTTTAATTGGCATCAAAAATTAATATATAATGAGGAGGATGAACGTCATGAATATGTTATTCAATGCTTAAATCCATCAAGTGATTATATTTTTAGGAAGATAAAAGAAGAAAGAGGAGTGGCTTCTATGTTTGGAGAAAGTATAAATAAATATTTGCAACCAGTAACAGATAAAATTTGGGCATTGAAGAAAGCTTTACAGGTTTCTATTCAACCAGAGGCACAAAAAGAAGATTTATCTTATGAATCATTGAAGATGAATATCACATCTCAAACGGATGAATGAGCTGAAAATCATTATGGATGAAACGATAGGGATGTGGTGGATGAAAACGGAGATGTGATTTTGAACCCTGAGTATGAAAATATTTCTGTAGAGTATGAGTTGCCGGAAATGGAAGAAGATTGACAATTAAAAATCCCGTTTTATATGGAAGATTAGCAGTAGAATAAAATTATATGTATCTTGATTCAGGGTAAAAAATCTTTTTAATTGTATTTCATGGTGAAATTCCTATCCTATGGTAGGAATTTTTATTATTGAAGTGAATTTATGCTTTCGGTTCAGAATTTATCGGTATCAGTATGAGAAAAAGAAATATTAAATCATATTTCTTGTGATTTTAGGTTAGGTAAAAATTATTGTATATTATGAAAAAATGGTAGTTGAAAATCTTCGTTGGCTATGACATTGATGTGAAATCCAAAATATAAAA
>JAEEGL011702825.1_pt1 | contig 11998 bp, 5 predicted proteins | sample 9134231 | NCBI WGS metagenome assembly JAEEGL01 (sample SAMN16246548, study PRJNA631951) | gut metagenome | biome: gut microbiome; feature: rumen; material: fiber-attached | host: Bos | place: Iran: Karaj | collected 2018-10
AGAGTTGTTGAAGGAGTAAAGGGACGTTATATACTTGATCCAATGCTTGCTTCTGGAAGTGAAGGTAAAGCTAACTTTATAAAGCTTGGAAATGTAAATGACAGTGGAGTAATTACTTCTTACAGCACAAACGTTTCTAAACAGGATGGACTTTACTGGTATAAGGCTGCGGCTTCAATAGACAGTAATCAGGTAGTTATTACAGATACTTCATTAATCTCAAATCATACAATCCGTGTTGGCGGAATCTGTATGATAGATAATGTACAGTACCTTATAAAATCAATTACCGGAAACAAATTAAATCTTGATGGAACTCTTACAGATGCAAACAGCAAAGATGTTTATATTGCCTATGCTCTGATAATTGATAACCTTTCTCAGGAAAGCGGTACAACAGTTGTTTACAGCGCAAATGATGAAACTGTAAACAAAGACGGTGACTGTATGGTAGAAGGTGTTCAGTTTAGTGGAGGACAGTATAACTGGAACGCTTCGTTAGATTCTTCTAACATGCTCGACGGTAATATAACAATGAGCTTTGTTGCTTATGATGCAGCAGGAAACTATGTAGAAAAAGCAATCAATCAAAAAATCTCTAATAATGCTCCTCGTATTGCCGGTGTAATCTTTGGTACAGATACAAACTTAAACGGCAAGGTTGATGATTACGAACTTGTTGATTCATATTCCACTGTATATACAGGAATAACAAATGTTAGAGACGGTAATGTTTATAACGGACAGAACGACCAGGGAGAAATTATAACTTCTTATGAAATTCCGACTACAATAAACGTTAAGGGTGCTGTAAAAGTTAAACCAATGATTGTTGGTGGTAACACAGCGCTGGGATGGCAGTATACTTATAAGTATAAAGACGGAACCGAAAAATCAACAGGAGTAACCGGCTATAATAATGTTGGTCACTCTTATGACGGAAGTGTTCGAACAAATGATCTTTCAATAAACATTCTCCTTAAAGACTTCCTTGAAAAAGAAGTAAAAGAAGGAAACCAGAATCTTAAGTTTACAATTTGGGATGAAACCGATGGTTCAACTCTTGGAAACGAAGCTTCTGGCAGTGCAAAGGCAGACATTGTTCTTCCTGTAAACATAATTATTGCAGATAGTGCCGCACCAACTGCTGTGGTAAATCCATTCTACTGGAAGAGTGCAGCTGAAAATTCAATTTATCTTAATAATTCGGCCAACGGACACATTGAACTTGAAAATGAACTTCCTGCTGGATTCACAAGTGACGGAAGCGGAACTCTTGACCGCGATGCAAAAGTTTCGGGAATGATTACTTTTGATGGAACTGCAACAGATAACGTAATTGTAGAAAAAATAAAGGTAGTAATTCCTGGCTATAACAGTGGAAACGAATTTGTTATTGCTCAGAGAGATTCGTCTGCAACTACAACAGCAGGCTGGACTTCTACAAACATGTATCACCAGGATGCTGAAGGAAACCCTGTAGAAGGCGCAGCAGCTATGCTTACAGGTGCAAATGCTAAGCCTTGGGTATTCGAACTTATAAGTGATGTATATGATGATGAAGGAAAGAATCTCGTAACCTTTAAATTCCACTTTAATACAGAGCAGATTTCTACAAAGGCAGCATCAAACGTTTCTATCAAGTTTACTGCTATGGATAAGGGATCTCCTGCTTTACAGGGTGGAAATGTAACTTATGCAAATGCAAAATCTTCTACTCCGGGAACTACTTCTACAGCCAGCGGTGCGCTAACAGGCTGCTACAAGGTAGATGTTGTTCCGTATATCATAAGAGTAAAAACCGCACTTTCTGACCTCAAGAAAAACAACCCGAGTGTTTATGCAAGAAGTGCAAAAGGAAACTACGGAGTTAATACAAGTGAGGTTTTGAACATCGAAGGCTTTAATGTAAGCGGTGGAACCCTTAAGTTTGAAAAAACTGGTGGTGGTAATATAACAGCAGCTTATAATGCAAATGCAGGTGGAACTGGTGTTGGTGGATATGCAATTCCTTCTACAGCTAAATCTGGAAACCTTGTTGTTACAGTAAACAGCATAGATTCTTTGAATAACTCTAACAACAACGAGGCAAAGGGTTCTTATTCAGGAACTGTGAACTTTACAACTAACCCAACAGGAGTAAAATCTGTTTTCGATAATTACTACAACCGCCAGCCAAACGGAGATAACAACAACCTCCTTACAGATGATGTTGTACTGGATGTCTGGCAGTTTAAGGATGCAGGTATTTCTCAGACTTCGGGCTATATCACAGAACCAATCATGAAAGTTAATCCAAAGAACGGTATTTTGAACTTTGGATTTAACTCGGGCCCTGCAAACTACTGTATGGGAGATGGTCAGACATATTCATATAAAACATGGGTAGGTAACTATGCGCGCTTCTCTACCTGTGGATTTACGGTAGATGAAAATGGTGTAACACATGGTATAACGGTTGGTTTGGATACGAACCCTGGAGACTCGCATTCTGCCGGTCGTATGCAGTATTTAACAAGTAAGTGGGGCCGTTCCGACCTTAATACTAATGGTAACTATGAAGGTAAGAACTCCAGCCGATTTGAAAACATTGGAGCACCTCCGGGAACATATAATGGCAATGCATTTACAGACTATGCTTTCATAGAAGACAGGTTTGCATCACCTTCTCTTGCAACCGCAGTACATGGAAATGATACTTATGTATTCCTTGCTTACTATGATGACTTGAACTGTGCAGTACGATTTAGATGGGGAAATTTGTCACAAACTTATATTGGTACAAATGCAAATACAAGCAATGCTGTAGGACAAACTGGTATCACATTTGGACAGTTTGCAGACCAAAGAAAGTATGGACAGAATAATAATACTCATACAGCTTTTGATTCTAACAGTAAACCTGAATACTTTAGTACAATTGCTTCTTCAGGTACGACAGCTAAAGCAGGTAACTATGTTTCAATTGATGTAATCAAGGGAACAAGTGCTGCAACAGATGTTATTGTTGCAACATGGTATGACGCAACGGCATCTAAGTGGTGGTACAGCTATAAGGTAAATCCATGTAACGATAATGACTTGAGTGCAACTCAGGGCGATGGAAGGTGGAAGACACCAATTATGCTTAAAGCAAATGCGGGAGAAAGCTGTCAGATTGCAGTTGATAAAGCTGGTGGTATTCATATTGCATCTTATGATGGAGAAAATGCAGACCTTCTTTATGCATATCTTTCAAGCTATGATGATACAACTCCGCAAGTTGTAACAGTTGATTCATATGCCTTTACCGGAACCAACATAAGGCTTGATACAGCTGTTAGTGATGATGGAAATTACATAGTTCCATACATCGGTTACTATATGAGCTCTACCCAGAAACCTAAGATGGCATATCTTCCGGATGTTATTTCTTCTTCTACAACAAAGGCAACAAGAGAAGCCAAAACTATAAAAGCTGGTGTAGACGAGAACGATGCTGTAACAGGAAGCTGGGAATCAACATTAATTCCAACCTCAAGTCGTGTTGCAGATAACTATGCATATTGTTATATCAACATTGGCTTGTATAAGGATACAACAACAGGAAAAGCCAAAGTTATGTCAGGCACCGATGTTGCATATACAAATACTGATGGACTAAAAAGTGAAAACACTTCCAAAACCTACGGCAACGGAACTGCAAATCCGGTTCTTGCTTATGCAACCCGTGTTGGAACCCGCGGTCATCTGGAAACTGCGCAGAAGAAATAAAATATTAAGGGATTGAAAATGGGCGGAAACGCCCATTTTTTTATTTTCCAATTCTATTCTTTTTGTGATATAATTTTATTATCTCAAAAGTTAAGGACTCAAATTATGCGCAAAGACGGTAGAAAGATTAAAACCATTGATCCAATGTACAAGGTTATTTCACATATCATGGTAGACAGAAATGACGCCATGAATATGATAGAATTAACAGTTACACAGGATCCTGTTAGAAAATATATCAGAAGAAAAAAAGATGAAGGTTACACATTCAGTCACCTTGCAGTTATTCTTGCGGCTTTTATACGAACAGTTGCCGAATATCCGTTTTTAAATAGATTTGTTGTAAACAAAAAGCTTTATGCACGAAATGAAATAGCAATTGGTATGGTTGTTCTTAAACCGGGAGAAACGGAAGGAACAATGAACAAAATGTATTTTAAGGCAACAGATACAATTTTTGATGTTCAAAAAATCCTTGATGAATATATTACTACAAACCGTGGAGCTGGAGAAACCAATAGTACAGATAAAATCATAAACACACTTCTTTCTATTCCAGGACTTGCAACTGTTGGTATTGGAATTCTTAAGTGGATGGATAAGCATGGACTGCTGCCAAAATCCATAATAAAGGCAAGTCCTTTTCACTGTACAATGACTATTACAAATCTTGCCAGCATTGGTACAAATTATATTTTCCATCATATTTACAACTTTGGAACAACTTCTATGGTAATGGCTATGGGAAACACCCGTGATGATCCTGTAAAACGACATGGCGAAATTGTATTTGAAAAAGTAATTCCTATTGGTCTTGTTATGGACGAAAGAATTGCCGAAGGTGTTCAGTTTGCAATGGCCTGCAGAAAGCTTCAAAGTATATTACAAAATCCAGATGTACTTGAAATGCCTCCGGAAGAAGTAAAAGAAGATATAAAATAAGGCCCTTCGACAAGCTCAGGGACCGCAAGGATAAAATATGATTTTTTATGTTGACGCAAAAGCAGGGGTGTCTGGTGATGGCAGCCAGGAAAAGCCATTTAAAACAATTCAGGAGGCTGCAGATATAGCTGTTGCCGGAGATGAAGTTCTTGTTGCTCCAGGAGTTTACCGCGAATGGGTAAATCCTAAAAATGGTGGAACTCAGGACAAGAGGATAGTTTATAAATCAACAGAACCGCTTGGAGCTCATATAACAGGAGCCGAACCGCTTAGTGAATGGACACAGTTTAAAGGGAACGTTTATACAGCACGTGTAAGTAATAAGCTTTTTGGCGATTTTAACCCTTATACAAACGTAGTAAGCGGCGACTGGCTTGTTGCGTTTATTATTACACATCTTGGAGATGTTTTTTTAAACGGAAAATCAATGTATGAAGCCCAATCCATTGACGACGTTATAGCCGGCGAACTTAGTGTTCCTTCTTGGGACCACGAGTTTTCGACCTATAAATGGTACTCCGAACAGGATAAAAACACAGACGAAACCGTTTTTTATGCAAATTTTCAGGGAAAAGATCCAAATAAAGAAAATGTAGAAATTACAACCCGCAGGGCATGCTTTTATCCAAAAGAAGAAGGTCGCGGTTATATAACATTAAGCGGCTTCACCGTCTCAAAAGCGGCTACTCAATGGGCTCCGCCAACAGCCTACCAGGAAGGAATGATAGGTCCTCACTGGTCAAAAGGCTGGATCATCGAAGATTGCGAGGTTTTTGAAGCAAAGTGCAGCGGCATAAGTCTTGGAAAATATTTGCAGCCCAACAACGACAACAAATGGCTCAAGTGGAAATATAAGGATGGAGCCCAGACAGAACGTGATTGTATCTGCCAGGCACAACGCGAAGGCTGGAGCAAGGAAAATATTGGCTCACATATAATCCGCCGCTGTAATATTCATGATTGCGGACAGACCGGAATTGTAGGTCATCTTGGTGGAGTTTTCTCTATTGTCGAAGATTGCCACATTCATCATATAAATAACAAACAAAATCTTGTGGGCTGCGAAATTGGCGGTATTAAAATGCATGCCGCAATTGACTGCATCTACCGCCGCAATGTAATTCACGACTGTACACGTGGAATGTGGCTTGACTGGCAGGCTCAGGGAACCCGTGTTACACAGAATCTGTTTTATAACAATGTTGTTCCAAAAGAATACAATCAGAATGACCAAAGCATGGCAGGCTGTGCAGAAGATTTATTCATTGAAGTTAGCCACGGGCCGACGTTAGTTGACAATAACATATTTTTGTCAGACAGAGCTCTTAAGCTTGCAACCCAGGGCGTAGCTCTTATTCATAATATTATTTATGGCGGAATTGTTGCTGTAGGAAAAGGAACAAACAACGGAGCTCCAACTAAGCCTTCTCCGCGCTACACACCATATCACGTTCCTCACAGAACAGAGATTGCAGGCTTTATGACAATTCTTCACGGTGACACAAAAATTTATAATAATATTTTTGTTCAACAACCAATTCGTCCGGCGCTCAAAAAAGGAATGGATAACAATATTGCAACCAATAATGATTGGGATGACGGTAACATTCTGGCCGGAACTTTTGTTTATGAAAACTTTCCAACCTTTGAAAAATGGAATGCTCAGTTTGAAGGTTATTGCGGGCAGGGTGCTGTAACAACAGATAAATATTATGCCGAGCTTCCTGTATGGACTGGAGGAAATATTTATCTGAACGGTGCGCGTCCAATGTCTAAAGAAAAAGAACCGGATGCTGTTGTGATTGAAGGCAAGAAGGTTGAGTTCAGTGTAAATGAAAACGCCGACGGCTTTGAGTTTAAGACAAATCTTTATGAAGTGATTGGAGCTTCTGCTACTGCGCCGGCATGCAAACTCCTGCATACAGATGACATTATGATGGCTTTTGAACCGGAACAAAAATACGAAAACCCAGATGGCAGCCCTATTACCTTTGATGAAGACTTTTTGGGCAAAAAAAGAGCTGCAGCCGCTGTAATTCCTGGCCCGTTTGCAGAAGCAAAAAACAACCATGTAATTACTAAGTAGTATGTCATTTTATAGGAGATCCCATGCCTTTTACTAACCTTCACGAATTTTCCCCTGCAGATGTCCAGCTTTTAGACCAGTTTATGCTGGATATTACCCAAAAGGATGTAAATTTTTTAAATACTTTTAATCCGGATAAACTGCTTTTTCATTTTAGAAAAACCGCGGGTCTCGAAAACATAAAGGCAGCTTCTTCCTACAGCGGTTGGGAAGATACAAGAATTGGCGGTCATACTACAGGGCATTATCTTGCAGCTGCTGGGCAGGCAATTGCGCGTGGTTATGGAAACTGCAAAGGTTCAGACGGAATGAGTCTGCACGAGCGTTTTGATTATCTTATTGATGGACTTGCAGAATGTCAGGCGGCTGGTAAAACCGGTTTTATTTTTGGCGCAACAATGGAAGATCCTGCAAAACCGGAACTTCAGTTTGACAGACTCGAAGAAGGAAATCCTTCTAATACCTGGGTTCCCTGGTATACAGTTCATAAAATTATAAATGGGTTAGTAGAAGCTAACAAATCAGGTGGAAGCAGAAAGGCTTTGGAAATAGCCGTCAAATTTTGTGAATGGATTTATAATCGTACAAGCCGTTGGGATGAAGAAATACAGGCTCGGGTTCTTGCAACAGAATATGGCGGAATGAATGATTGTCTGTATGAGCTGTATAAGTATGCAAAAGCTGGCGGATATGATGATACAACCTGCGGACACATTCTGGAGGCGGCACACAAGTTTGATGAAGTTCCTCTGTTTGAAAAAGTGCTTGCAGCCGGTCCCCTCTCAAATGTTTTAAATAATCGCCATGCAAATACAACAATTCCAAAATTTGTTGGCGCAATGAACAGGTATATGACGATTGCACCCTTCGACAAGCTCAGGGACCACACGTCGTCGGGATCCCTGAGCCTGTCGAAGGGTCCTGATGTTGACGTATATTTGGAATACGCCAAAGCTTTCTGGAAAATCGTTGTAGAAAATCATACTTACATAACCGGTGGAAACAGTGAATGCGAACATTTTGGTGCAGATAATGTTTTGGATCAGGAACGCAGCAATACCAATTGTGAAACCTGTAATACGCATAACATGCTCAAGCTTACACGTATGCTTTTTATGGTAACCGGCGAACGTAAATATGCGGACTATTATGAAAACACCTTTATAAATGCAATTCTTGCGTCTGTAAATGCACAGACAGGAATGACACTGTACTTCCAACCAATGGCAACGGGCTGCTTTAAAACCTATTGCAATCCCGATGTTAATAAAAACTACTTCTGGTGCTGTACGGGAACAGGGCTGGAAAACTTTACAAAGCTTGGAGACAGCATTTATTTCCACGATGATAATACGCTTGTTGTAAATCAATTTATAAGCTCACGCGTGGAATGGAAAGAAAAAGGACTTATTTTTACTCAAAAAGCAGACCTTCCATACAGTGATCAGGTGGAATTCACTGTAGAAAAAGCACCAGAAGGACAGGAAATTACAATTGCAGTGCGTAGTCCCGATTGGAACTACCAACCCGCAGGTGCTCCAGGCGGTACTTTGCAAGACGGATACATTCTTTATTCCCGCCAATGGCATGCCGGTGATACAATCAAAATAAAATTTAATATGAATATTCAGGCTTTCCCGCTTCCAGATAATAATGGACGTGCTGTAGCCTTTAAATACGGACCTGTAGTTCTTGCAGCTGAACTTGGTAGAGATGATAAAATGACTCTGAGGCAGGTTGGAGTTCAGTGTGATGTAAGCGGAAACAAGCTGGTTCGTGGTCAGATTTACGAGCTTTCCGGAAACTACGGCGGAACAAGTAATCTTCCTTTGCTCCCGGGAGAAACGGTGCTTGTAAATGATTCGTCTTTTCAAAACTTTTTGAAGAACATCAATAATCATTTTGAAAAAATCACACGAGCGGATGGCTCGCTTGCTTTTAAGCTGAACAACACAAACTGGGAAGGAGACTTTATTTTCTCTCCTTACTACCTCATTAATAATCAACGCTATGGTATTTACTGGATTTTTGCAGATAAAAGCCAGGAGCAGTTCACGGAACAAAATGCTTCTACCGGTACTCAAAAAATTTTCATAGACGGCATTGGAATTGGTTACGGCGCTCAGACAGAAGGTAATTCAACAACCTGGCCGTTCATGCAGGAAAAAGGGAACGGATCTGTCGGCGATCCTAACGCGCTCACACGTTATGCAAAAGCAGCCGGTTCCTTCAGTTATATGTTTAAAGTTCAGCCCGGCAAACAAAATTATCTTACCTGTACCTTCCTCAAAGAAGACAATGGAAAGACAATCTGCATTAAAAGCGGGTTTAAGAAAATTGCGGCAATCACTTTGGACTACACAGGCGGGGACGAAAAATATACAATAGATTTTAAGCTTCCCCACAGTCTTACAAAAAAGAATGAGCTTCGTATCTGCTTTATGGGAATAAAAAAAGCTGAATCGGCAAGACTTGTTTCTCCGGTGAACACAGTATACGAACAGGAATAAAAAATGTAACAAAAGCGCAAAATTTGTGTTATACTCAAAGAAGAAAGAAGATGAAAAACAATTTGAATAAATTTTTATCAGTATTTTTTCTCTCCGTTATTCTGGGATTAACTGTTTGCTCCTGCAGTTCAAAAAAAGCAGACAACAGCGAAACACAAATTGCCATTCAAGATGATTTAGCTGCTTTGGAAGATGAAATTGAACAGGAAGAACCGGTCGTATATACATCGTGGATTCATCCGGACAAGCAGTTTGAATTTAGAGACCAGAGAGTTTTTTATGACATCAAAAAAACAACAGATTATGCAGAAATTGGTGAAGATCTTGATTATAAAGTTTTTGTAAATGACGAAGAAAAAATGGTAATCATTCAGTATGAAGAAACAGATTGCAAGCAGGATTGGAACTATAATTACATGTGTTTTCCATGGCCTTTAAAACTCGATAATAAGGTTATCTGGACAACCTATGGATATTCAAAAATATATAAATCGGCACAAGGCATTCCTTTGCAGCAGTTTATGGATCTTATAGAACAGCATCCGGATTATAAAATTGTTATCTGGGGCTGGAGCCTTGGAAGTGCTATGGCAAAAATTACAGCCAGACATTTTTTAATAAGAACCGGTGGTAGTGTTATGATAGATGAGCTTACCACTTTTGGTGATGTAAAATGCTGGTGGAATCCTTTTTACAGTGTAAAAAAACATGTTAAAAGAATAAGGGAATATGCCAATAACAATGATCTTGTCACGTGGTTTTTTCTTTGTTACAGAAGAGATGTAAAGTGTAAGGTTGGACCGGGTTTTTCTTTAAAGCGTGCACGAAAAAGCGAATATAATCATACTCATTATGAAGAGTATGATTATACTAAGTGGGAATAAAACCGCTTAATCAAATGTAAACTTGTCAAATTCCGCAATTATTCCGCTGCTGCCGGAAAGGAATTCAAAGTAAACAGCACGTTTTCCTATTACACTGTCAGACAATTTTACTGTTGCAGATTTATCGCCTTTTTTCATGTCAAATGACGCAATTACTTTACCCTTGTAATCATCTACACGAACATATACAGTCAAATCCTCAAGAGCATTGATGTCGGCTGTTACTGTTGTTGGAGTATTGTTTCCAAATTGCAGATAACGGAAGCCTACAGTAAGCTTGCTTGTAATATCTACAATAGGTGATGATGCGTTGTCTGTTTTTTCGTAAACAGGCTTTATGTATGCACCACCAGCGCCGCCGTTGTAGCCGCCCTTTGCTCCACCATAAATGTGAACAGCGTATCCTGCAGAAATAATTTTACGTGCGTCCAGACCATTGATGTGTGGACCCTGTGAAGTCATTTCAACAGGCTCTGATGCAACAGGTTCTCCGTCTTTGTAAGTAATCTTACCAATAAAGATGCGGCCGTTTTTATCCATTGCTACATCAACAGGTTCAAGCATTGCCTGGCGAGAATACTCATCTGTACCAATCTGCCGGTGATAGAAAATATACCATTGACCGTTTACCTGCATAAGGCTTCCGTGATTGTTTCCCCAGCGATAAGACATCTGATTCTGTCCATCTGGACCAGGGAGAATTTCGCCGCCATTAAAGCTTATGTCGCCGCCCATTTTGTAGTCGCCAAGTGGTGTGTCACAATATTTAAAAGACAGGAAGCCGTTACAGTCTTCATAAACACCATATTGAGGGCGGTGAGTGTAGTAGCGTTTTGAATAAATAAATACATATTTTCCAAAAAGCTTACGTGGAGAAGAAGCTTCAAAAAAGGCGTCGTTTTTGTCATCCATGCCGTCATCCGGAGACCACGGTGTTATACTGTGTTTGATTACATTTTCGCGCAGGGTTTCTTTTTTGATTGTGCACATATCATCGTTGAGTTCGGCGCAGAACTGCTTACAAAAGCCCCAGAAGGCATAAACGCGGCCGTCATCATCTACTAAGATACCAGGATCAAAAGCAAGCTCTGTAAGCTTTGGATTTGTAAAAGGTCCTGCAGGGTTTTTACTTGTTGCAAGCATGATGCGTGAACCCTTAGCTTCGGCTGCGTACATATAAAAGGTGTCGCCCTTCTGAACAACGTCCGGTGCATAAAGGATAGAACCGTCGGTAGAAGTATAGCAAACTCCATGACAGGTCCAGTTTGTCAAATCATCAACAGGTGCACTCCAGACAACCTGATCAGGTCCGCAGTATTCAGTTTTAAGTGTATCGTGAGAGCCGTAAAGATAAACTCGTTTTTCACCATTGTATTCAAAAACGCGTGGTTCACCGTCTGGAACATGTTCCCAAAGTGGCATGTATGGGTTTGCACCCTTGATGTATTCTTTCATAATAACCTTCCTTGAGACAAGAATAAACAAGAACGGCTGTTGTTTCAAGTATGTAGAGGCGGCTCCTATTCCCCAATTTTTTTTATTCTGTTATTATTGTTCATTATGTCAGATATGAAAGAACAGAATAACTCCCCACGTGGTGAAAATAAGATGGGGTACATGCCATTGGGCAAGCTGCTTTTAACAATGTCGGTTCCTATGATGATTTCGATGTTTGTGCAGTCACTTTATAACATTGTAGACAGTATTTTTGTTGCACGTATTTCGGAAAATGCCCTTACTGCTGTTTCGCTTGCTTTCCCGATTCAGAATCTTATGTTTTCGGTTTCATTTGGTACCTGTGTTGGTATTAACTCTTTGCTTTC
>JAEEGL011888097.1_pt1 | contig 11998 bp, 8 predicted proteins | sample 9134231 | NCBI WGS metagenome assembly JAEEGL01 (sample SAMN16246548, study PRJNA631951) | gut metagenome | biome: gut microbiome; feature: rumen; material: fiber-attached | host: Bos | place: Iran: Karaj | collected 2018-10
ATCGCCATGAACCGTCCCTCCCTCGACAAGTTCGAGCAGAACGTGCTTCCCGGCGGCAAGCTGTTCATCAACAGCTCCATAATCGATAAGAAGGCCACCCGCACGGATATCGACGTTTATTACGTCCCCTGCAACGAGATCGCGGATTCCCTCAACAATCCCAAGGTCGGCAACATGGCTATGCTCGGCGCATACCTTGAGGCCACCAAGGCCGTTGAATCCAAGAGCGTCCTCGACGCGCTGCTCTATAAACTGGGCGAGAAGAAGGCCCACCTCATTCCTCTGAATGAGCAGGCCATCGAGCTCGGCAAGCAGTCCGTAAGGGATCAGATAAAGTAAGCTCATATGCTTGAAAGGCAGGCCGCAAGGCCTGCCCTTTTATAAAGTATCGAACATGGAAGAACACGATCTGCCGAAAAAGCTTTATAGAACAAGAAGGAACGGAACTTTGGCAGTTGCCGCCGCTTACAGCGCGCTTGCAATTCCGTTCTCGGTACTTATTCTGATCGGGATCCGCGGAAGGGACACCGGAAATCGGATCAGTGGGGTACTGCTTGCCGTGTTTTTTTCTCTCGGAGCAATCTATTTTTTATATGAAGGCGTCCGCGATAGAAGCATCTGTCTTACGCTCCGTGAGGAAGGCTTTACATACCGCATATTCCCCGGAGGCGAACGCGATTATCTCTATTCAGACTGCGTTTCATGGAAGAGCGTATCACAGGGAAAATATAGGCACCCTAACGTTTTTATCTATTCCATCCGAATGAACGACGGCGCCCGGCTCATAGTCGATAACCATATGCTGAAGGACGGCTTCGGCCTCCGTATAGGCTTTTACGACGGTCTCCCGGAGGAAAAGCAATAAGGATATATGCTCCGTTTCTGCCGAAATCACATTCGATCAAACACCCGCAAATATATTTAAAAACCCTGTTGACAAGCGCAGACGCTTCTGTTATAATCCCAAATCGTGACAACCGAATAGCCCTTCGGGGCGGGTTTTTTGATAGCAGATGATCCCTTCAGGGAGAGATCTGCATTTTTTATTTTCCGAAGCGGCGCGGACGATCAAAAGGCGGGATCGATAATAAAGGCGGGGGATCCCCCGCCTTTAAACAGCCTGTATCGCGCGGCTTTATCATGCGTCCTTCTTCTTGAAATCGTGACCGTTGTTGGTGATCTTCTTGCCGTCCAGCGAGATCTTATACTCCGTCATGGATTTATCCTCATCGTTGTGCAGCACGAGCTTGCCGCCCTTGATCTCCCAAGTGCCGGCGGAGGTCTTGTGGACTACTCCGTTCTTGACGGTCGCCGTGCCGAAGGTGCCGTCGGAATTGAGCACTATGGCGACATTGAACTGGTTGCCCTCATAGGTGTATTCGCCGACCCAAGTGCCGACGAGCTTTGATTTGCTTACGCAGCCGACCATTATGAACGATATGGAAACGACGAGAAGCGCGGCGACGAGCGCCCTGAACAGGTTTTTCATTTATGCCCTCCTTAAAATTCGACTTGCTGACTGCAAATCCTTTTATGACATTATAATATTGATATATGATCCTGTCAATAAAAAAAGCCCGCCTTACGGCGGGCTTAAAGCTTTAAGATCAGTCGTCCTTATACTCGGTGATGCCGTCGATCCTGAGATCGAAGTAAGGCGCGCTGCGGTACTCGGACTCATGGAAGTAACCGTCGGAGATGACGTTCTTGGTCTCGCCGTGGTAGACTTCCTCGCCGGTGGCGAAGTTGAAGATGGAGAAGTTGTAATCATAGCTCTCTACCTTTTTGCCGCCAACGGTGAAGGTGTTGATATCGAATACGTGGAAGGAACCGTCCTTGATGGAGGCGACGACCTGGTCGACCTTCTCGGCGGTGCCGGGAGCGCAGGAAGAACCGAGCTCGGAGATCATAACGCCGTTTGCTTCGTAGCCGGCGGTATAGTCGTGAGCAAGCTCCTTACCGTCGATGAAATCCTTGAGGACGTTGGTGTAGAGAACGGACCAATCGTTCTGAGCGGAGGTGAGCGCCGCGGTGGGGGCGGCCTTCAGCATGGATACGTTGTACCCGACGGAGTAGCAGGTCTTGCCCTCTTTGAGAGCGGCCTCAACTGCGGAGGGAGCGCCCTCGGAGTCGGCGTGCTGACCGATGATAACGCAGCCCTTGGCGATAAGGGTCTTGGCGGTCTCCATCTCCTTGTTGAAGTTGAACCACTCATAGGTGTAGAGAACGTCCATATGAGCCTCGGGAACGATGGAGCGGATGCCGAGGAAGAACGCGGTGAAGCCGGAAACGACCTCAGCATAGGGGTAAGCGCCGACGTAACCTACGTAAGGATCGAGGGAAGGATCGGCGTCCATGAGCTCCTTGAGCTTCATGCCGGCGACAACGCCGGAAACGTAACGGGACTGATAGGTCTGGGGGAAGAGGTTGACGACGTTCTTGAGACCGCAAACGTTAGCGGTATCGCCGGTGGCGGGGCAGAATACTATGTCGGGATACTCTTCGGCAGCCTGTACCATGTAGGACTGGTGGCTGTAGCTGTTGGAGAAGATGATGTTGCAGCCTGCCTCGGCAAGATCCTTGGCGGTGTCGTAGCAGGTGGCGTCCTCGGCGATCTTGTACTTCCAGATCACCTGATCTTCTTTGATACCGCAATTCTGCATTGCCTGTTTGAAGCCCTTGATATGAGCCTCGGTGTAGCCTTCGTTCTCATCGCCGACGAGTATGACGCCGATCTTGAGGCCCTTGGCCTTGTCCTTCTTACATGCGCATACGGCGAGCAGCATCAGTACGCAGAGCGCGATCGCAAGAAATTTCTTCATTTTTTCCTCCCAATTGATATTTGTTTTTAACGGATAACTCCGCCCGGCAACAAAAAATGTCACCAATACAATTTTAGTCATATTGTGCAAAAATGTCAAGAGCATTTAGTAAATATAAGGCGGCCCGCCCCCGATAAAGCAGGGCAATTTAGGGATACGAAGTATGCTGCGACGCCAGTCTTGCGAGCAAAGCGAGCCGCGCGGGCCAGCGCGCTTCTCCCTTTGAGGGGGGAGTGGTTTTGAGCGAAAGCGAAAAACCAAGCGGGGTGGATATCCGCGGTACGCGGATCATGATCCCCGTTATTGCAGAATAAAAGCATGATTCAGGAAACTACCCCTGTATCATGCTTTTTTACATATTAACTCGGAAAGTGACGCCGAACGCATCCCTAACGAGCCTTGCTTTAAGGAAAGAGCTTTTTTTCACCGCAAATAAAAACGCCTTTCGACAGCATTTTCCGCCTCGGAGCGACCTAAAAAAATGCCTGCGCGGGCTATACTGAGTCCCGGCGGCAGGGCGATGGCAGCGCCCGAAAAGGAGGCGGAGGAGATGTACTTTGAAGTATTCCTGCTCGACAATCTCCTCCTGGATCTCCTTATCGTGCGGCTCGCTGCGGCGCTTCTGTCGGTACGCCCCCCATTGATCCGGCAGATAGGCGTTTCGCTGGTCTCTGCGCTGATCGCCGCTGCCGCCGCCTACGCTGCGCCGAGGCTGACGGATCCCCGGCTGCGGCTGCCGATGCTCGCGGTAATGGCGCTCGCCGTACCGTTTAAAAGCTTCAGAGGCTTTGCCGGAGCCGCGGCCGCGACCGCTTTGGCCACGCTGACGGTAGGAGGCGCCGCCCTGGCCGCCGTGCTGATTTTCGGAGGCAGCTTTGAGGGCGGCATATTCGGAGGGATCGAATTGAGGGCCGCGATCGTTATAGCCGCCGCGGCTTCGCTTTTGCCGCGCTGCTTCAGGAGCTTGCTCAAAAGGCGGCTCAAAAACGAGACCGCAGCGGAGGTTGTAATACTCCACAAGGGCATTTTAAGGCGCTTCACCGCCATTGTCGACACGGGCAACACCCTGACGGAACCGCTGAGCGGGCTTCCCGTTGCGGTGGTCAGGTGCCGCGCGTTCGTACCGGCGGCAAAGCTGGAGATACCCGTTTCCACCGCGGCGGGCAGTACGACGCTGAAAGGGTTCATCCCCGAAAGGATCAGTGTCAACGGGCGCGAGACCTTCTGCGCCGTGGCGCTGAGCGACGAAAGGCTTTCGGCCGAAGCGCTTATTCCGCCCGAGCTCTGCCTGCCGGCGGAGCCGGGATCGAGAGGCTGACAATGATGAGAAAATTCCTTATGCTGATGCTCCGCCTCTGCGCGAGGCTGCCGCTCTCACGCCGGGGGAGCCTTGATTACCTCGGCAGCGGGGATTCGCTCCCGCCTCCCCTTGAAAAGGAGGAGGAGGCAAGGGTGATAGCGCGCCTGAACGAGGGCGACGAGGAAGCAAAGACGATACTGATAGAGCATAATCTCAGGCTCGTCGTTTACATCGCCCGCAAATTCGAGAACACGGGAGTCAATATCGAGGATCTGATCTCAATAGGAGCGATAGGGCTCATAAAGGCGGTCGGCACATATAAAAGCGAGCGCAGCATTAAACTCGCGACTTACGCCAGCCGATGCATAGAAAACGAGATACTCATGTACCTTCGCAAGGCAAACCGGATAAAGGCGGAGGTATCGCTCGACGAGCCGCTGAACGTTGATTGGGACGGCAACGAGCTTTTGCTTTCGGACATACTCGGAACGGACGACGATCTCGTTTCGCGCAAGATAGAGGATGAGATCGACCGCGCGCTGCTAAGGGAAGCCATGAGCAGGCTCGGCGAGCGCGAAAGGCGCATAATCGAGCTGCGCTACGGCTTAAAAGGCGGCCGCGAGCTCACGCAAAAGCAGGTCGCTGATCTGCTCGGCATATCCCAAAGCTATATCTCGCGCCTCGAAAAGCGCATCATGAAACAGCTGTATAACGAGATGCGTGAACTGCAGTAAAAAGCTTTGAACTAATAAAAAAACCCCGCCGTTAGGCGGGGTTTTTTGCAGCTTTATCAGCTGTTGAGTATCATGGTGTAAAGCGCGGAAACGTCGTCCATAGTGATCGCGCCGTCGCCGTTAAGGTCTGCGTTGCCGAGGCCTTCATCGGTAAGCAGCTTGGTGTTCATCAGGAAGGCGAACAGGTCGGTTACGTCGGAGAAGTCGACCACGCCGTCGCAGTTGACGTCGCCGAGCAGACCGGTGACAGCGTTCTTGGTGTAGGTGACGGTCACGGTCTTGTTCGCGGCGCCCATGGTGCCGGTCACGACGGTCTGGCTGGTGGTATAGCCGTCGATGACGGGGCTCGTTACGGAGTAGGTCTCGCCGTAAGCGAAGGTGCCGACGTAGTCGGAAGCAAGGGTGACGCCGTTTTCGTCAACGTACTTGATCGTCAGCGTGTAGCTGTTGGCGGTGTAGGTGACGGTCACGGTCACGTTGGCAGCGCCCATGGTGCCGGAAACGACCGCCTGATCGGGGGTGTAGCCGGTGATGGAGGGGCTGGTCACGGAGTAGGAAGCGCCGTAGTTATACGACTGAGAATACGCAGTGGCAGCCGTGCCGCCGTTGGCGTACACGTAGTTGATCGTCAGCGTGTAGCTGTTGACCGTGTACTGGGCGGTAACGGTGAGATCGCTCGTGACGTTGGTAAAGTCAACGTCCCAACCGGTGAAGGTGTAGCCCTCGCGGGTGGGGTTGGCGGGAGCGGTCGCGGAAGTGCCCTCTTCAACGGTCTCGGTCTTCAGCACCGTGCCGTTCCAATCGACGAAGGTTACCGTATAATAGGTGGGTTCGGGAGTGGAGCTGGTAACGTACTTGTAGAACTTGATCAGGCCGTTGGTGTTCTTGCTCGTGGTGAAGTAAGTGCTTGCGGAACCGAGCGCGAGGTAGTAATAGCCTTCGGAGTCGATCTGGTTATTGAGATCGCCGCCGGAATACAGCCATGCCACCTGGGTGGAACCGACGGTGACATACTCATCGGAGGTAAGGCAGAGGTACTTGTTGTTCTCGACGTTCTTCAGCACGTAACCGCCGGAAGCGGTGCCGGAAGTGATCTCCCAGACGACGCTGTCAACGGCAATATCGCTGGGTACGGTAACGGTATTGTCGCTGTTCACGGTAACGCTCTTAGCGGTGACGTAATGGTTGTTGGAGGAGTTGTACACGGTGTTGCCGAGGGCGTAGCTGCCGGAGCAGATCACGTACTTGCCGCCGACCTCAAGCTCATCGACGAGGATGAAGCCTTCGAAATCGGAAACGTGGACGGTCGCGGTAGCGGTGATAACGTCCTTGGACTCAAGGTTGGTCGCAGTCGCGGTGATGGTCGCGGTGCCCGCCCTTACGCCGGTAACGGTCGCGGAGGTCTTGGAACCGGTAACGGTCGCGATGCTGTTGTTGGAGCTGGTCCACTCGATCTCATAATTGTTGGCGTTGGTCGGGACCTTGTTGACGGTGAGCGTGGAGGAGGTGCCGACGGTAACTTCAACGGGATCGGGAGTCAGGGTGAGGCCGGTGATGTCGATGGGATCGACGGAGCCGCCGCTGCCGGTAAGGGTGATGACCGAGGAGGTGTTATGACCGTAGTCGCCGACCTTTACGTAAACGGTGGAAGCGGTGGTGGAGAAGTTGATGGTGGTGTTGGCTCCGCGGTAGGACTCGGTGATGGCCTGCTCGGTTATCTTGGTCGTGCAGGCGGAGTTGGAGTAGATGCCGACCCACGCGGCGTAATGCTCGTCGTGAATGGTGATGGAGGAGTTGCTGCCGTCGATGTTCCAGGCGATAACTTCGGGTGCGGTGTTATCGATGGTCATCGGGAGCTTGATCTCCGCGCATTCGTTCTGCTCGGGAGTGAAGCCGGGATTGTCAAGATAATGATAGAGGTTGAACACGATGTGCGTTCCCTCGGCAAGGCCGGTGGGAGCCCAGCTCGTGAACAAATCGCCGATATTATCGGAGCTGTGATAGAACGTTGCGCTGGAGTTGCCGTTGGGGTAGTTCCACGCCTTGGGCATATAGGAGAGGTCAACGTCGAGATAGACCTCGCCGGTATCCTCGTTATAGATCTTGATACCGCCTTCACCGGCGTTGCGGATAAGGTCGTAAACGACCCTGTCGATCTGATCGTAGTACTTATCTCCGTTGGGGGAGAGGGTGCAGCGATCCGCGAGCCAATCGGTGGTGGTGATATAGGGGTTGACGCCGAAGAGGTAGTAGTTGGAGCTGCTGTAAGCGGCGCCGACCTGGGTCTGATAAGAGGAGAGATGGATGTTGTAATGGTTTACGCCCTGAACAGCATCGATGTAGGTGTAGCGGTCGAATACGGAAGCCTCGTTCCAGTTGCCGTAGAAGCTCAGCCAGGGAATGGAGAGGTTGACCGTACCGGAGAGGGTGATGATACCGTCTACGTAGATGCCGTGGGGGAAGTAATTGTTAAGCTCGGACTTGATGGAGCTGTTGAGCGTTACGGTGAGGGTGACGGTCTTCGTGCCGTTGGCGGGAACGGTGAAGGATGTGTCGCCCGAAACGGTGGCGTAGGAAGCGATGTTCCTGCTGGAGCCGGAGAGAACGCGCACGGACTGGCTGTTGACGGTGGCCGTGGAGGTGTTCTCGGTCAGCACGGTGGTGTTTGCGGTGAAGCTCAGCGAGGAGCTGCCGAAGTTGACCACGTTGAAGGTGAGCGTGTAAACGCCGGTCTTGTTGGGATCGTCGCCGATCTCGAGCTTGGGCCTGTCGCAGCCGTCAACGGTAACATAGGCCTTGGTGGTGATCGCCTTCTGCATATCGACGATACCTGCGCCCTGGGTACGGGGGGAGGTGTTCGATACGGGGTTCGCGGTGCACATCAGCAGGCGGTTGACCATATCGACCTTATCCTTGCCGGTCAGGGAGGGGAACGCGGTGCTGACGTAGTTGGTCATAAGAGCCATACAGCCCGCGATATGGGGGCAGCTCATCGAGGTTCCCGACATTGCGCCGTAACCGGTGGTGGAGCCGGTGAGGTTGGAATCCGTGGAGGAATAGATATTGTAGCCGGGAGCGGTGATCTCGGGCTTGATCTTAAGATCCGCGGTGGTGCCGTGGCTGGAGAAGTAGACCATGGAGGAGGAGCTCTTCTGGCAGCAGGCTACGCAGAGGGATTCGGAATAGGTGCCCGGGGAACCGACGATACCGTTATCGGGGTTCATCGCAAGGGCGTAGGTCTTGTAGCTGGAGCCGTAATACTGGGTGCCGTTGGAGGAACCGTCGTTGCCCGCCGCGCACGCGATATTGCAGCCGAGGGAGGAAAGACGGGAGAGGACCTCATCGGTATCGGGATCGTCGGAGGTGTAGCCGCAGCCGGAGCCGAGACTCATGTTGATCGCGTCGACCTTCAGGTAGGCACAGTCCTCAAGGGCGGCCATGATGGTATCCCAGCCTGCGCCGCCGGAGGAGCCGAAGACCTTCATAACGACGAGCTGAGCGTCCTTTGCAACGCCGGTGTAGTTGGAACCGGAATAGTAGCCGAGCGCGATGCCGGAAACGTGCGTGCCGTGGTCTGAACCGGCGTCGGCATGGCTGACGTCGGTATCTTTGCCGGCATAGTCAAAGCGGAAGGGGACCTTGCCGCTGTAATAAACGCTGGAAGCCGAGAGCGTACCGGAGTAGAGCTGCTCGCAATGCATGTTGTTGTTCGCCATGATGGTCGAGATCGAGCTCGAGGTCATCTTGGGATTGGAGGGAGTGGTTTTGAAAGCGTTATGGTTTACGATAGCGCCGGTATCGATAACGGCGATCGTGGTGCCCTTGCCGGTGTAGCCGGCGTTCCAGGCGTCGTCCGCATTGATGAAGGGAACGGAGCTGGAGAGCTTATCGTCCTCGCCCTCGAACGCTACGGGAGCATTCCAGCGGGGGGCGATGTAGACCCTGTCTACCTCGGGAAGCTCGGCGATCTTGGACATCATGCTGCGCGGGCCTTCAATGGAGAATCCGTTGAAGAGGAGCTGATAGCGGAACTTGACGGTGTACTCCGTATCGGAGCCGAACATGTTCTGCAGCTTCTTCTCGAAGGAATCCTGCTTATGCTTGATGATTGCGGTCAGATCGGCCGCCTGCCTGGAATCAACGTCCTTTACCTTATCGGCAACGGGACTGTCCTTCAGTTTGACCATAAAGGTCACGATCTCGTTCTCGTCAACGACGGGAACTTCCCTGCTCCTCAAAGCCTCGGGGTTGACGGGGTCTGCTGCGACCGCGACTTCCTCGGGGGAGGTCTTCGCCATGCCCATGGGGGCTAACGCCATAAGCATGAAGAGAGCAAGGATGATACTGAGCAGTTTTTTCATTAAGTATTATCCTCCTTCCGCTTAGCGGATATAATCCTTTAAAGTATATCACAAATCAATGCCTTTGTCTATAATATAATGTACGGATCGGTGAAAAAAATCGTCGGGTTTTAAGCAAATGCGGTTGTTGACACGGGAGCGGCATGGTGATAAACTGTTACGGTCAAATCCATTTACGGGAGAATTATCGATGAACGGAAAGCTTTTTGCCGCTGCGGCGGTACTGCTTGCAGCGCTTGTTTTTGCCGGCTGCGCAAAGAAAAAAACGGAGGTTGCGGTTACCGCGGTGGATACCGTTGAAACTTCGGGCGGGCAGACCGGGCCCGTTTCCCCCGGAACGACGCAAAAAGCGCCCTCCGGCCCCGACAGCTTCGAAGGCTACGATGGCTACCAGGTGAAATTCGAGGACGGAAAACTCAAAGACGGCGATGATTTCGACTGGAGGTTTTTCGTGGGCAAGAGCGCTGCCGGTATGGATTCCGAGATACTCGTCATCAGCTCGGACGGCGGCTCCGCAAGCGCGATGAAGATCACATTTAAAGAGGGCGGTTACGTGCTCACCCGCTCCGGAACGGAGGAAAGCTACTCCGCGCTCGTAAGCTTTGAGCTTGCGGAAGGGGCCTTCAGCGTGCTTACCAACGACTCCGGCATGACCGCGGAGCGCTTCTTCGGCGGAGCTCCATCGGATACGGTACGCCCCGGCGACGGCTTTGACGGCGGCGTTGTGGTCTACGCGGATCATAAATGATGAAAAGATAAGGGGCTGCTGCGCAGCAGGCGCTTTTTGGCGGCAGGCCGTTTGGATCCGACCCGTCGGCCGCCTGCGGAGCTCCCGCAAGACGCGCCCCGAAAACTCAAGCAAAAAACTCTTTGCCGTGAAACAGATCGCGCGCAAAGGGTTTTTATATTACGAATTCTTTACAATTCTTTACACGTTCTTGATTGAACCGTTCCTATGGATGATATATCATATTCGCACGGAGGGAGGCAGAGCCCTTTGATGCATCGGCCGGAAGCCTTCCTTCCCCGAAGGGTAGAAAAGGAGGAAAAGAAAATGATCACCGCTCTCGTACTTTCGATCATCGGAAGCGTCGTAGGCATGCTGATCAAACTGTTCAAAGAGGGTTTTGACGATGAAGCCGCTTCCGAGGCGGAGGAGAGGAGCGCCGCGGCCGAAGCCGTAGTCGTATCCAAAAGGACTCACGTAATTGGCGGCGAAAACGCCCGCACCTCCTACTATATCACCTTTGAATTCACCGATGACAGCAGGCGCGAATTCTGCGTCGACGGCCGCGTGTACGGCTCTGTCGCGGAGGGCGACAGGGGCAGCCTGAGGTTTTACGGAACGAGGTTCGTTTCGTTCAACAGGAGCTCCGACCGCTTCGACGCGGAGGATCCCGATAAGGCCGTCCATACCTGCCCCGGCTGCGGAGCGACCTATATCGGCAGGGTATGCGATTACTGCGACACCCCCTGGCACGGCTGAGCCCGGCTCGTGATCCGCGGCCGTGCAGTTGAAATAATGCCGGAAGGCTTCAGCCTTCCGGCATTATCGCGTTATAAGCGGTACAGACCGGAGTATTTGTTTTTCAGGTATTCCACGTAGTATTTCGGGTCGAAGCCCCCGCCGCAGCAGCCGCAAAGCAGCTCGCCGGGGGATCTCAGCTTTCCGAAGCGGCAGATCTTTTCGGTCATCTTTGCGGCGATCCCCGGGATATCGCCCGCGGCAGTCAGCGCTTTAACGTCGATCTCCCTGTTCAGCGCGGCAAGTATCTGCGCCCCGTAAGCGTTGCCGAGGGCGTAGGTCGGGAAGTACCCTATAAGCCCGCTGCCCCAATGCATATCCTGAAGGCAGCCTTCCTTATCGGAGGGAACGCGCACGCCGAGGTATTCTTCGTAAAGCCTGTTCCACTCCGCGGGGACGTCCGCCGCGTCGAGCTGCCCGTGCAGAAGACGGTCTTCAAGCTCGCAGCGGATCATTATGTGCAGGCAATAGGTCAGCTCGTCGGCCTCGGTGCGCTTTAAGGAGGGCTCGACTCGGTTGACCGCGCGGAAGAAAGCCTCTTCGGAAACGCCTTTGAACTGCTCCGGAAAATGCGCGCGCAGCAGGGGCAGAACAACCGAGGCGAACTCGCGCGAGCGGCCTATCACGTTTTCATAGAAGCGGGACTGCGCTTCGTGCATACCGGCGGAAGCGCCGTGAGAAAGAGGCGAGCCCGAAAGCTCGGGAGAAATGTTGAGCTCGTAAAGCGCGTGCCCGCATTCGTGGATCACGCTGAACATGTTGGCGGTCACGCGGTCTTCGTAATAATGCGTGGTCACGCGGACGTCGTTCCGGTCGACGAAGGTGGTGTAGGGGTGCTCCGCCTCGCCCGCGGCGCAGCGGGCGCGGTCGATCCCCATAAGCTCCATCAGATCAATCGAAAAGCGGCGCTGCTCCTCTATCGGGAAACGCCCGTGCAGGAATGAATCGTCCGGCGCGGGCTTTTTCTTTATCTCAAGTATAAGGGGCGCGATCTCGCTCCTTATGAGGGAGAAAAAGCTTTCGAGCAGAGCCCTGCTCGCGCCCTCCTCGTTCCTGTCGAGCCAGAAATCGTAAACGTCCGCTTCGGGAGCGACGGCCCCGGCTATGCGCCGCGCGGAATCGAACACGGAGCGCAGCTTCGGCAGGAATACGGAAAAATCGTTCGCGGCCTTGGCTTCGCGCCACGCGGCGGCTGCGGAGGCGGTGATGCGGCTGTGCTCCATGGCGAGCTCCGGCGGGATCTCCCGTTCGAGCTC
>JAEEGL012332307.1_pt1 | contig 11998 bp, 7 predicted proteins | sample 9134231 | NCBI WGS metagenome assembly JAEEGL01 (sample SAMN16246548, study PRJNA631951) | gut metagenome | biome: gut microbiome; feature: rumen; material: fiber-attached | host: Bos | place: Iran: Karaj | collected 2018-10
AGCCTGCCGCCGTCGTCCTTCGCCGCGGCGAAGGACGGCATGGCCGCCGCAGCGGCAATCGCCGCCAGCACGATCTTCGCGATGTTTGTCTTCATGTTCATCATTTCACCCTGCTGTCAGTCGCAGCGCGGGCAGGGGACGCGCTTCATGCGCACGAGCTTGACGCCATGCGCGGGAACGTCGAACGTGATGCTGTCGATGTGCTTCCCTTCGCACTTCTGCGTCCAGAGGTCGCGCACCCACCACTCGCCGCCAGTGCCGAGCTCGCCGAAGTCGACGGTTATCTCGCGCGCAAACGGATAACGGTTCACGAGCGCAACACCGATGTCGCCGCCGGAGAGCGGACGCGTCCAGACGCTCTCCGTATCGATGTGGCGGATCCTTCGCGCGGGGGTGCCGAGCGGGTCCTGGCTGACGTCGATCACCATGCCGTTCGTGAGGAGCGACTTGGTGAACGGGTCAAGCTGCGTGAGGTCCGTGCCGATGAGGAGCGGCGAGCACATCATCGACCAGAGCGAAACGTGCGTGTACTGCTCGTTGGGCGTGAGGTAGGTCGGGTGCGTGGTGCCGAAGCTGCGCTGCAGGCCTACGATCATCATGTCGGGGTCGCTCCAGAAGCCGGGACCCGTGTACTTCCAGTGCTCGGCGTTCTTCACGTATCCCTCGATCGCGATCTCCATCCAGGTCCATCCGTCCTTGAGGTCCTGCCAGCTGCGCCAGCAGTTCGCGCCGGCCTCGCGGCCCCACACCTCGACCTTTCCGCAGCCGTACTGGCAGAACGAGTAGACGATGTCGCGGTCCTGCGCCTTGAGGCACTCTCCCATCAGGCGGTAGGGCTTCGCCCACATGTCCGTTGTGGGGCGCGGACGCGGGAGCTCTGCGTCAGGCACGCCGGCCTTGTACTTGCCCATGTAGTCCCAAGTGCCCCAGCCGCTCTCCTTCTTGAAGATCTCTCCGTAGCTGCACCAGTCGTACTTCACATAGTCGAAGCCCCACTCGGCCCAGCGCTTCGCGTCCTCGCGCTCATGTCCGTAGCTGCCCTCGCAGCCGCCGCAGGTGAGCGGACCGGGAGACGAGTAGAGCCCCGCCTTGAAGCCGAACGAGTGGATGTAGTCCGTCATGCCCTTCATGTCGGGGAACGACTTGTTGGAGAGGATCATGCCGTTCTCGTCGCGCGCGGGGCCCCTGAGCTCGTCGCGGTCCTTGTTCTGCTCGGAGTTGTTCATCTCCCAGAAGTCGTCGAGGTTGATGTACGCCCAGCCGTAGTCGCCGAGACCAGACTCGTCGAGCGCCTTGGCTGCTGCCATCGCGTGCTCGCCCGTGAACCTGTTGCCCCAGATGTTCCAGCTGTTCCAGCCCATCGGCGGCGTGAGGCATATCGTGTCGCCCACCTTGATTGTGATCGTGCGGCGCGCCTCGCCGTGCGCGTTCTTGGCGGTCACCACGACGGGGTACGATCCCGGCGCCTTCGGCGCGACTCCGCCGAGAATGCCCTTCTTCGCGTCAAACGTCACGCCGTCTGGAAGCCCCGCGGCCGAGAACTCCATCGGGCGCTCGCCCGACACGGGCACGCGGAAGATCACCGGCTTGCCAGGCCTCACGCCCCACACGTTTGCGCCGTTGAACCGCGGCGACTTGGGCGCAGGCGGCGTTAGCAGGCCCATCTGGCGCACCAGCGCCGGATCGTCGAACGCCTTCAGCGAAGCGCCCTCGCGCAGCGTGAAGCGCGCGTCAACAACATCCAGGTCCGACGCCTCCAATGCGATCCAGGGGGCGCACGACTTCGCCTCGAGGACGATTTCCTTCGCACCTTCGAGATCGACATGCACGGGAACCGGCTTCTGCCCCTCCAGCACCGAGACGGAATGAACAACCTTGCCGTCCGCCCACACGCGGAACGTCGCCTTCGCCTTCCGGTTCTTCGTGGTCTTGAAGTCGTTGCAGCCGTCGTCTATGGCAACGAGCGCGTCGAAGGCAGTCACTCCGCCGTCCGACTTGAACCCGACCGCTCCCTCCGGAATCATTCCGATGCCCTTCTCGTAGACCTTTCCGCCTACGGTGAGCGGCTTTCCGCGCACCGACTTGCCGGCCTGCGCCTTTAGCCCGAAACCGCACGTGGCGACAGCAAGGTCCTCCGCCCCGACATACCGCTCAGTGTTTTCGCCGCGGGCCGCCCCGCACAGCGCGGCCGCGCACGCAAGCGCCGCCGCAATCGTCTTTCCGTTCCTCATTTCCGTCGTGCCTTTCTTCGCTTGTTTAGAACCAGATCGAGAACAGGACCATGCCCTCGGCGCTCGGATCGTCGCCGGCGCTCTGGAAGTCGCATGCGCGCGTCTTGACGTCCGGCGCGCCTGGCTTGGAGAGCGTTACGTCCCAGAGGCCCCACGTGTCCTTCGCCGCAAGGGGCTCGAGCTTAACCGAGTATCCCTGCCCGTTGACCGTCGAGTCGTCGAGCAGCTGCTCCTTGGTCGCGCCGGCGCGCTGCGCCTTCGCGAGCACGAGCGGGCCCCACATTACGAGCGCGGCCGGCTTCGTGCGGTACGCCTTCCTCACGTCCTCGTTCTTGCCCTTCGGCGCGTTGTCGGAATAGCGGTTGTAGGCCCACTTCGTGCTGTCGGGCGCATCCACCTCGCTCGGCGTTATGTCGCGGTTCACTATGCGCGGGTTCATGTCGAAGGTGATCGTGAACTCGGTGGCGTCGTCGTTCACCACGGTGTTCATGCTGCGGCACCACGCGGGCTTGCGGAAGTTCATCTTGACCGGCTTCGACACGCGGACAGTGACCTTTTCGCCGACAGGGTAGTTGCCGCCGATCTCGAACTTCACGCCGTCGAGGGTCACGGTTGCGTCCTGGAAGAGGTTCACGTGGTACACGCCCTTCGCGTCGACAGTCACTGCCGCGGAGGCCATGTCCATGAACGTGCGCGGCACGTTGTTCACGCAGCAGTGGTTGTAGCAGTAGCCGACCTGGTGCTGGTCCTCGTGGCGGCCCTGGCCGCGCACGAAGAACGCGCCCCACTGTCCGTCGCGATGGACTCCCGCGAGGAAGCAGTTGAAGTAGGCGAGCTCCATCGAGTCGAGGTACTTGTCCTCGCCGGTGATCAGGAAGAGGTCGAGGTTGAGGCGTATCCAGTGGATCGCGTCGCACACCTCGTTGAGCGCGTTGACGCGTTCGACTCCGCCGATGAACTTGTCGCCGAATCCAACGGACCCGAGCGGATTGAACTCGGTCCTGTTCAGGTTGTCGCGTATCGCGGCAACGGTGTCGAGGCAGCGTTTGTCGCCCGTCACGCGGTAGTATTCGAGGAGGCCGTCGAGGCAGCTCATCATCTCGTAGCTCTTGGCCCACATCTCGGGCTGGGGGTACCAGTCGTGGAGAGCGGCGTCCTTCTTCGCGTTGCGGAAGAAGTTCGGGCACGCGCCGTCCTCGCGATCCCAGTCGGGGACGGTCTTCTTCGCGAACTCGAGGTACTTCGCGTTGCCCGTCTCCTCGTAGAGAAGCACGAGCGGCTTGAGGAGCGACATCGACGGCAGACCGCACATTCCGCCCGTGCCGGTCTCGTAGAGGCTCAGCCCCTTTCTCTCGAGCATGCCAACGAGCTGGTCCATCTGGCGCACAACGGACGCGAGTATCTCGCGGTCGCCCGTCGCCTTGTACGCGGCGTACATGCCCCAGATGGCGTACTTGCGGTTCCAGATGTTCCAGACGGGGAGCCAGCCGTAGATGCTCTTTGTCTTCGCGGGGTCGGTAATCGCCACGAGCTCCTTGTCGGCGTAGCTGCCGAGGTAGCCGTCTGCGTCCTGAAGCTCCATGAGACGGTGGCACTCGTCCTTGACGAACGCGAGGAGCTCCGGGTCCTGGAGGTATTCCGCCGCACGCGCGGTACCGAGCATGAGCTTGCCCCAGAACTCGCCGCGCCACACGCCGCCGTATCCCTTGGCGTCGTCGTCGCGCCGCTCGAACGCGCGGCGAGCCTCGCCGAACACGTCGCGCTGCGCGCACTTAGAGCGCATGCGCGCGTCGAAGAACGCGTGCATCTTCTCGGAGGGCCATCCTCCAAGCTTGACGTCCTTGAGCTCGGGGCCGCGCATCGCGTCGCCCGCAATAACACCCGCCGCCGCAAGCGCGCACGCCGCGGCCACACCAGTTGATATTATTCTCGTCATTCGACAAATGCCTTTCGGGACAATCATTGAAGTTTTTGCTAATGATACCAAAAACGGCTCGCAAATGCGAGCCGTCTGCGAAAACAGCGATACACCGTTTGCGAAGGCTACTGGACCTTCACGAGGGAGATGTTCTTGAAGCAGATCTCGTCGGACGGAGCCTCGGCGAAGAGCAGCAGCGCGGCGAGGTCGGTCTTGGGGATGTCGTACTTTATCTCGAAGTCGGAGTCGTAGTGCGCCCACCTCTCGTCGTTCGGCAGCTTGAACTGCACGACCTTCGTCTCGTCGTTCGTGAGGAACCTGGCCTTCAGCGACACAGGAGCCTCGCTCTTGGCCTTGGCGTCGAACGACAGCCTGTACGTGCCGTTGCCGTGGCGCAGGAACGCGTCGGTGAACACGTTCACGATTCCGGCGTTCTTCTCGCACTGCGTAAGCCTGTATATCCGCGCGTCGCCTTCCTTCTCCATGGCGTCGAACTTCACGAGCCACGACGGGCTCCTCTGCCAGGAGCTGCGCGTCGCGGCGCGGTCTGCAACGAGGTTCTCGCCGTTCATAGGCTGCTCGAAGCGCTGCTCGCCCTTCTTCGGCGAGATCCTGCGGACGTCGTTCTGGAGCGAGTTGCCTATGTAGCACTTGTAGGGGCACGTCCAGTTCACCTCGTGCCTGTCGGCGACGGCCGGTATGGCCGGCTTGGAGAGCTTGTTCACCACGGACACCTTGGCCCTGTCGCCGTTCTTGATGGACTCCGCGGGAATCGCGTTGAGGCGCGATCCGCCAATCCACAGGTTCGTTATCGCGAGCGTGAAGTTGTCGGAGTCGAGGTACTTCGCCGAGTCGTGCATGATGCTCACGATCTTGCCGCCGGTCTTGCCGATCGTGTGCCAGTCGTCCGAGCCTGTCGGATACGGGATGGACACGTTCTCGAACCCGAACGACTTCTCGAGCGTGCCCATGTTCCCGCCGACGAAGAATCGCGAGAAGAGCACGCAGTCCACCGCCGAGAGGTTCTTGAAGAAGAAGTCCTGCGTCTGGTGCTTGAGGTCCTGAGGCCCCGGCTCCTTGCGCGCCGCGCCCGAGTTCATCTCGTTCCACTTCGTGTTGCGCCTGAGCACGCCGTTGTAGGAGTTCTTGATGAGTCCCTCGTCGGCGCGGAACACGTCGATGTTCTCAAGAACGACCTCGTGGTTGGAGCCCTGCGGGAAGACGGCGTTGCACGACGTGCCTATCGCGATGTTGCTGAGCTTCGCGCTTCCCTTGATGCCGCTCACGACGAGCGCGTTGTCCCCAACGTAGAGCCACGCCCCGTCGACGACCAGGTTGCGACCGCCGCAGGTGATGCCGTCGGAGCACATCATCGACGAGAGCGCCTTCACGTTGCGGAACGTCACGTCCTTGAACCACGTGCAGTAGTTGAACGTGCGCGAGTCGACGAGCTTGATGTCCTCCAGCGTGACGCCGTTGTTCGAGACGTTCAGGAACCCGCGCTTCGTGTTCTTGGTCTGGTCGAAGCGGAAGACGTCGGAGAGCGGGTCGAGGATCAAGCCGCGTCCGTGGACGTAGCACCCCTCGGACTTGACTACCAGGCGCGAGTTGAGCACCGCGCCCGGCGCGATGTACACCTCCTTGATGTCCTTGTCGATCACCGTCACGCCGTCCTCGCCCGGCGGATCCTGCCACCCGTCGACGTACATGACGCCTGGCGCGCCCTTCTGCGGGATCTTCGCGGGGTCCTCCGGAGCCTCGGCGAAGACAGAGAGGATCGTCTTGTCGTAGTCGTTGAGGCGGATGCCGAACATTGCCGGCTTGTCGAGCCACACTGATATCACGCCGTTCTTGAAGGAGCTCTTGAGCCCGAGGCGCGAGGGGAACACGGCGTACGTCTTGACGTCCTCGCTCACCACTATGTCGACCCTAGCCGGGCCGCCGTCGAACGCGAACTCGCAGAACCTGCGGTTCACGTCTCCTCCGCGCGTGCGGCGCGTGAGCGGAGACTTCTCGCAGTGGTTGTAGACGACTAGCCGCCTCTTCTCCTCGCCCTGCACGACCCGGACCAGGTACGTGTAGTCGCGCTCTATCTCCTTGGGGTACTCGGGGTATACCGTGATTGACGCCCTGGCGGCGAAGGCGGCGAGGGCAAGCGTGGCGGCGATGGCGGATTTTTTCATTTTTACATCCTCTCGTAGCGGGGAAGCCTCGCAAGAGGCACGTTCTCGAGCTTAAGCGTCTTGGGACCGACATGCGTCTCGCCCAGGTCGTCGCGCCACTTCCCGGCGGGCAGCTCGACAGTCTTGGCGTCGTCCGGCGTCACCACCGGCGCTATGAGCCAGCGGCTGCCGAGCATGAACTGCTGCATCGGGCGGTTGAATCCCTGGTGCGGGAACTCGTACTCCATTGCGCGGACGATCGGCTCGCCAGTCTTGGCGGCGTGGCGGACAGTCTCCATGATGTACGGCGCGAACTTTATGTGGAGGTCCGCGAACTGGCGGCAGAGGTTAACGCCCTCTGGCGAGAGGCGGCGCGTGGGGAGAAGCGAGAACTGCACCATCGGCATAAGGGCCTGCATGGCGGCCGAGCGGACGAAGAGCTTCTCGTCGATCTTCTTGCCGACGAACGACACCTCGAGTCCGCCGCCCACCATGTCGGCGACGAGGTACGGGCAGCCGAGGAGCCCGGCAGCGATGACCTGCGGTATCACGGTGTCCTGCGCGTTCTTGCCAGTCCACGAGTGCGCGCGGTCGTTGAGGCGCGTCACGAGCGGGAGCCCGCCGCACTTCCAGCTCACGCGGATCTCGTGGTACGGGAACTCGCGCGCGGCGAGCTCCGCGTAGAGCCGCGTGTAGTCAACTGGCTCCGCCTTCTCGTCGTGGAAGCGGCAGTCCTCCGCCATCATCCTCGGGTCGCCGGCGTCGAACTTGTACCCCTTGATGCCGTACTTGTCCGCGAACTCGTGGAGTATCTTCGCGTAGTACGCGTTGGCCTCGGGCTTGGTGAGGTCGTAGATCGCGCTGATGCCGCTCCACCACCTGACGGCGGCGGCGGCCTTCGAACCGGGCTGCTTGCGGTACGCGAGGTAGTCGAGGCAGTCGTGCTTCTCGTGGTAGCGGAGCTTCTTGTACTCGCGGCTGTCGGGCGAGACGAAGTGCGCCGTCCAGATGAGCGGGATCCAGCCGTGCGAGTTGATGCGGTCGAAGAGCCCCTTCGGGTCCGGGAAGTCCTTCGCGTAGAACTCGTACGAGCCCTGGTGCGAGAGCCAGCCGCCGTCCATCATGTACACGCCGCACGGGAAGCCGCTCTTCGCGAGCTCCTCAGTGTAGTCGTCGGCGGCCTTCTGGTCCATGCCGTTCAAGAATATCTCGATCCAGTTGTTCCACTGCGGGAGCGTGAAGAACACGTCCGGCGGCGCCTTGCCCTCGAAGCGCATGTGCGCCTTCGCGGCCGCGAGGTATGCGTCCTTCAGCGTCTTGCCGGCCTGCACTGGCGCGATCTTCTCGACGTCAGAGTCCAGCACAAGCACGCCGTCCTTGAACTCGTAGCCGAACGGCTTCTCGCTCCACACGTAGCGTCCGCAGCTGGAGACGAGCAGCGGCGACGACGTGTTGCCGTGCAGCCTGAGGTCGACGCGGCTGCGCGGCGCGGCGCCGTAGGGCTGGCTCTGGCCGTCTCCGCCGCCGCCTCCCCACCAGCGCTCGCCCTCCAGGAGCGGGATCTCCGACTTGAACGTGTCCGCGAGGAGCGCCCCCGCGGAAAGCGCCACTGCGGCGGCAATGAGTTTTCTTGCTGTGCCCATGATGTCTCCCTTTTCCTTTCGCCCTCTGCCTGGTCTTCTACGCATCCTCGCGGCGCGGGGTGTAGACCGGAGCGAGCGCATCGTGTATGCGGCGGTAGCATGTGAACAAATGGTCGTACTTCGCGGCCGAATCTGCGTCGGGCTCGACCGTGCGGCCTATCTTCAGGCACTTCGCCACGGCGTCCTTCACGTCAGAGAAAACGCCGATGCCGGTGCCGGCGAGAAGACACGCGCCGAAGCTCGCGTCGCCCGGCTCGGGAACCGCGACCGCGCAGTTGAACACGTTCGCCACGATCTCGCTCCAGAGGCGCGAGCGCGCGCCTCCGCCTATGAGGAATATCCGCTTCACCGGCAGGCGCATCTCCTCGAGCGTGCGGTAGCAGTCGCGCAGCGAGAACGCCACGCCCTCCATCAGCGCGCGCGCGAAGTCGCCGCGCGTGGACGATATCGAGACGCCCGTGAAGGACGCCCTGAGGTTCGAGTCCCAGTACGGGCAGCGCTCGCCCTGGAGGTACGGGTGGAAGAACACGCCGTTCGCCCCTACCGGCGACGCGGATGCCTCCTCGTCGATCAGGGCGTAGAGGTTTGGCGGATTTGCGGCCGCAGGGGACTGCGGCCCTCCCGCGTAGAACGTGTCGCGCAGCCAGCGCATGCAGAGCGCGGCCGCGTTCGTGGCCGACACGGAGTACCACATCCCGGGCACGACGTGCGAGTAGGTGAGCGTCTTGGGGTGGGGATGCGCGGCGGCCGTCATGGAGTTGACGTTCCCCGCCGTAGCGAGCTTGATTATGAGGTCGCCAGGCTCGACCGCTCCGGCGCCATAGTCCTCGACCGCGCTGTCAGAAGTGCCGCACACCACCGGCATCCCCTCGGGGAGCCCTGTGAACGCAGCGGCCTCTGCCGTCACGCGTCCGGCAACGTCCGTCGGCTTGATGAACCCGGGCAGCTTCCCGGGCGTAAGCCCCGCGAGCTCCACAAGGTCCTCAGCCCAGCAGGCGCCCTTCATGTCGTAGAAGAGAGTTCCCTGCGCCTCGATGTGGTCGGTCGCTGCCTCGCCTGTAAGCAGGTAGCGCACGTAGTCCTTGACGAACAGCACGTGCTCCGTCTTAGCGAGCACGTCCGGCTCGTTGGCCTTGAGCCACATCATCTGCGGCAGTGTCCACGTGGGGGCGGGCATCTGGTAGCATGTCGAGAATATCTTCTCGCCCCAGCCAGCCTTCAGCGCCTCGCACTCCGCGGTGGAGCGCTGGTCGGTCCACATTATCGTGCGGCGCACAGGGCGGAATTCGGCGTCCATGAGGACGGCGTTGTGCGTGGAGCCGTCGAGCGCGCAGGCCGCTATCGACTTCAGGTCCACGCCCTTCGCGGAGAGCTTCCTCAGCGACTCCGCGAGCGCGTTCCACCAGTCCTGCGGCTCCTGTTCGCTCCATCCCGGATGGTCATGGTATGTCTGGAACTCAGTCGACGCCTCGCCCACAAATGCGCCCGTCTCGTCCAGAACCGTCGTCTTGCACCCGCCGGTGCCGTAGTCTATGCCTAGTAGAAGTTTCATTACGACGATTATACCAAAAGCGCCATGAGACAACAGGCACAATCACTGACACGACATGAGACGATCTGAGAAAAGCGCGTCAGGGCGTGCCCTTGTTGCGCTTGAAGCCGTCCAGGAGCGCACGCTTGCGCGGGTTGTCCTCGGACTCCTCGAGCTTGTCGCGGTTGTTTACGCGCCCCTTGAACTCGTGCTCGACGCTCCATCCCTTGTACTCGCGGAATGCGTGGTAGCACCAGTCCCAGCCGTACTCGTCGAATATCTCTATGCAGTCGCGGATGTACTGGTCCGCCCCGGGAGCCCAGGCTATCGCCGAGAACTCGCCGATGTATATCTTCGCGTTGTGCTTCTTCTGGAACTCGAGGACCGGCTCGAGCGCCTTCTTGATGCACTCCTTGTCCCAGCCCTTCTCCGGGTTCGGGTACGGGTCGACCTTCACGCGCTCGCCGTCGCGGAGGTGCTGGTGCGTGAAGCCCATCGGCGCGTAGCAGTGGCTCTGGTAGATGATGTTGTCCATGCGGAGCGGCGAGAGCTTCTTGAACCCGGCGGGGTGTCCGTAGCCCTTCGCGGCCACGATGATCGTGACGTCAGGATCGACCGTCCGGATCATCCTTGCCGCAAGCCACTGCACGTGCAGGTAGGAGTAAGGCGCGGGGCCGGTCTGGTGGGGTTCGTTGACCAGGTCGTAGCCGTAGATGCGCTTGTCGCCCTTGAAGCGCGTGGCTATCTTCTTCCACGTCAGCACGAAGTGCTTGGCGTAGCGCTTCTCGAAGAACATGCGGTTCTCCTCCTTCTCGTTGCGCGCGCCCGGCGTCGCGTGGAGGTCTATCACGACCTTCTGCCCGTACTTCTCGGCCCACGGGAGGACCTTTTCCGCGAGGATGTCGAGCGCGTGGTCGACATAGGCGTCGTAGTCGTCGTTGCTCTCCCACCCGTTCACTTTCTTCCAGTCCTTCGCGATCTGGTAGCGCACGATGTTCGCGCCCCACTTGCCGAGCGTCGCGAAGTCGTCCTCCTTGATCCCGTCAAGGTTCTTCGGGAGCATCACGCCGCGGTAGTTGCAGCCCTTCTTGACGTACTTCGGGTACGAGACCTTGAAGTCCTGGTTGACCATCGGGAACACGTCGCCAAGGTCGTATGCCTCGATCGTCGAGACGTCGAACTCGACGCGTCCCGTGACGCGCTGGAGCCCGATGTTGATGACCGCCTCCTTGATCTTTGCGTCCGTCAAGTCGCAGTCGAACGACATCACCTCGTCCCAGTCGCCCGACTTGGTCGGGGACTGCGGCCAGTTCTTGTTGCCGCTCTCGCTGACCCACCGCAGCATGACCTTTGCGCCGTAGTCCGACTTCTTGTTGGCCGCGACGCCCGTCCCCTTGGCCTTGATCTTGAGGCGCAGATAGTGGCCCTTGAGCTTCTCCGGGTCGACTACCGCGGACGCGAACACCGTGGAATCGGGTGTCTCGGACGTGTTCTCAAGCGTGATGACGTCGCCAACGCGCGAGCCGCCCCTTTTGGGGACCTTCCACTCGAGCTTGCCAAGGTCCATCGGCACTGGCTCCGGCGGACGGGTTATCTTTGAAAGTTCGTCGACTGTCTCCGCACAGCAGAACATGGCCGTGCAGGCCGCAATAGCAAGGATTTTTGACTTCATGCCGCCGATTATACCAAACCCCGCCGCCACTGGTAAAGCGCAAACGGGATATGGTCAGGGCTTCTGGCTGAAGTACTTCTTGACGGTTTCGGCGGAGAGCTTCGGACGGCGAAGGCGGTCGAACACGCCCGCGATCGACCCGCCGTACATGGCCGAGACAGCCTTGCCGCCGAACCTCTCGCGCGTGCGGCCGTCGTTCATCTGCCATATCGAGAAGCCCACCACGTCAGGATTCGCCCAGAGCGTCTTGAAAATGTCCTCGAGATACTCGTCCTGGAACTCCTCTGTGTTGGGCGATGCGTACTCGCCGCGCCGCCCGAACTCCGCGCCGCAGCCGGACTCGGAGACCATGATGGGCTTGTCGGGATACCTCTTGCGGAAACGCGCCACGGTCCCGTTGAACGAATCCGCCACGGCCTTCGCAAGCGCCGCCCTGTTGCCAGGAACCATCGGGATCGTGCCGGGGTACGCGTTGAACGAGACGATGTCCATGTTGGTGCAGCAGATGTCCTTTTCCGTGACGTTGCACGCGAACGTCACGAGCCGCCCCGAGTTCTCCGCGCGGATCGTCTCGGCCAGCTTGTCTATGAGAGCCTTGCACTCCTGCTTGTGGCTGGCGGGCTCGTTGAGGAAGCCGTACATCACGACCGACGGATGGTTGAAGCTCGCGCGCACCATCTCGCGCGTCTGCTTGACCTGCATCGCGCAGAACTCCTCGTCCTTGAACTCGTTCGGCGGGAAGTTGTTGTTCACGTAGTCCTGCCCGTGGCCCCAGCCGAGCGACTCCCCCCACACGAGAACGCCATTCTCGTCGCAGAGGTCGAGGAACCTCTAGCACTGC
>JAEEGL012463980.1_pt1 | contig 11998 bp, 10 predicted proteins | sample 9134231 | NCBI WGS metagenome assembly JAEEGL01 (sample SAMN16246548, study PRJNA631951) | gut metagenome | biome: gut microbiome; feature: rumen; material: fiber-attached | host: Bos | place: Iran: Karaj | collected 2018-10
AACGTCGCTTTTCGTAAAAAGCCGCTGCGGCATGAAAAGATCATCACCAGCAGGACCGGTGGTCCGGGTGCATGACTACTTCTACGGCATCCAGGCTGAACAGTTCTCTTTCATCCGAGTTCCTACGGTTCTTTTCTCAGACGAGCAGTACAAGCAGTTGTCACCGGAAGCAAAGATACTGTATGCCATTCTCCTGAGCCGTATGGAACTGTCCGCGAAAAATGGGTGGATCGATGACCAGGGGCGGGTGTATATCATCTGTACGCTCTCGGAGATCATGGAAAAGCTGAACTGCGCCGACAACAAAGCCACAAAGCTGATGAATGAGCTGGAATCGAAATGCGGCCTTATAGTGCGGAAGCGACAGGGGCTCGGGAAGCCCAACCTGATCTATGTGAAAAACTTCATTTCCCCGGATGAAACCTCCGCAGAACCACGATTCTTGAATCGTGAAAATCACGAATCTGGAGTCGCGGAAAACACGATTCTTGACTCGTCAGAATCACGACCAAGTAATATAGATCATAAATATAATAATCATAGTTATACAGAGAATCCTATCTATCCGGGATCAGATGCTGATGGAAGGAATGAGTATGACCGTTACAGGTCGTATTTTGCCGAAGCGCTTGATTTGGAGCTTCTTCATGAACAGTATCCTTCAGAAGAAGAAACGTTGGACGGGATCCTCGACTTGCTGGCTGAGATCCTTTGCTCGGGGAAAGCGGAGTTCCGCGTTGCTGGCGACAGTGTGCCCGCAAATGTCGTCAAGAGCCGGCTGCTGAAACTGACATTCGTTCACATCGGGTATGTCCTGGACAGTCTGAAAGAGAATACAACGAAGATTCGTGATGTGAAGCAGTATCTGCTCACCGCGTTGTATAATGCTCCGATCACTGTCAGCCCTTATTACCAGAACCGACTGAATCATGATCAGTATGGCGGGCATACAGCCCGTCGGTCTTATGGGCATCGGAGAACCGCATTTGAAGATTATTCCTATACCAGTGACGAAAGCCTCTAGGGGGTGAGCAATAATGTCGAACAAGGCCGGAATCACGGAAGCAGCCAATAACGGCATCTCTGAGGCTGACGAAAGCCGTTCGGACAGTCGGCTGAAACAAATCCAGAATATCCCCATCAGCGATCTCAGACCGTTCAAAAATCATCCGTTCAAAATCGTGGATGATGAATCCATGCTGCGCACCACGGAAAGCATTGCCCGGTTCGGGATCTTAACTCCGCTGATCGCAAGGCCACTAGAAGAAGGCGGCTTTGAGATCATTTCAGGCCACCGAAGGGTCCACGCCGCCGAGGCTGCCGGTCTCACAGAGGTACCGGTGATCGTCCGTGAAATGGATGACGACGCCGCGACCGTCCTGATGGTAGACTCAAACCTGCAAAGGGAAAGCATTCTGCCAAGTGAACGGGCCTTTGCATACAAGATGAAACTGGAAGCCATGAAACATCAAGGCGAACGGACAGATTTAACTTTGGACCAAGTTGGTCCAAAGTTAACAAATCAAGAGATTGGTCGGTCGACTAATGACAGTATGACACAGGTTAAACGATATATTCGTCTCACCAACCTGATTCCCGAGCTCTTGGAACTGGTCGATCAGAAACAGGTCTCCTTCAATCCGGCTGTGGAGCTTTCATATCTCACGCCGGAGGAACAGAAGGATGTGATCGAAGCTATGGATTTCACACAGGCGTCCCCTTCCCTCTCTCAAGCGCAGCGCCTGAAGAAGCTCAGTCAGGAGGGCAACTGCTCTCTGGAAAGCATCCAGTATATCCTCGGTGAAATCAAAAAAGGGGAAGTCGATCGCGTTGCTTTCAAAAGCGAGCAGCTGCGGAAATACTTTCCGAGGTCCTATTCACCTCGGCAGATGCAGGACACCATTATAAAGCTCCTGGAACAGTGGCAGAAGAAACGCCAGCGGGATATGGAACGGTGAGCCAATGAAAAAACCGAATATGCGTTCTGTCATAACGCTTCTGAGACTGCTGTCCAGAGGCGTTTTTCTTTTATTCAGTTTTACAAAAATCAAATAACACAAGGAGAACAAGAAAGATGCAGATGAAACAAAAAGACGCCGAACTGCTGAGCCGCCTTATAGCGGTGGCGAAGGAGGTCAAGGAAGCATTCCCTGAGGAAGAAGATAGGCCCGAGACTGAATCGGAGGACTCCTCGGTTTCCGGGATCATGTGCGGCATAGCGGAAGTCATGAACGAATCCTCTGCGGTCCTGAGGATTCTGAGCAGCCTCGTGAAATTGATTGAAGAGGCTGACGATCGGGAGCAGGAAGGGCCCGATTCCGAAACCGACTCCATGATCGATGTCTGGCTGTGGGATGATGACTATGATGACGATGATGACGAAAAGCCTGTCATCGTGCTGATTGCCGCCCCCAGCGATGGGATATCCGCAATGCCGATCAGCAGGGCTGCACAGAAATATCCGGCGCTGTTTCCGGAAGATGACAGCCCAAAAGGCCTGACGCCGATCCCCGGCACCGAGGATATGTACTATTCTATCACGTGCTGTGGCAGAAAGTTCCGAAACGGCAAGGTCTTTGTTTCATCACCCATAATGATCGTGAAGATAGACGAGGAGGCCGGTGAGTTTACCAGCCCCGACGCTCTGGACCTGTATAAGGCCGCTGAGTATTTCGACCGGAGAAAAACGTTGATTCGAACGTCTGCCGGAAGCACGGTCCCCGCGTTCTGTCTGAACTGACGGAGGGATATCGCATGATGAACTATGACGAATTCCTGGATGCCGCTATGACCCGCATCGGGGAAACGCTCACCGGTACTGAGGTCTCAGTCGTGCCGATTGAAAAACTGCAGGGAGAGTCCTACCTCGGGCTCTCCGTGAGGCCGGAACAGTCTGAGGTAGGAGTCTCACTCAACGTTAGGCCCGCTTATGACCGCTACCTTGCCGATGCATCTGTGATAGACAATGTACTCCACCAAATCACGCTCCAGGCCACACAGGCCATGTTTGACCTCCCGGTAATCGATTCCACATCGATCACTGAGTATGGAAAAGTTAAGGATCATCTCACGTTGCAGATGGTTCCGGTGGAGCCGAACAGAGAACGGCTCGCGGAACTGCCGCACAGGATCGTTGAAGATATGGCGGTCGTGTATCGGGTGGAGCTCCCTTTTGTTCCCGCGGATTCCGCCACCGTCCTGATCACGAACCGGCTGCTCGACTCATATGGGATCACTCCCGATCAGCTGCATGAAGATGCCTTGGCCGCCCTGCTCGCCAACCATCCGCCCGTACTGAAGAACCTGGCCGATACGGTCGCTGAGATGACCGGAGGTGTGGTAAGCGGTCCGGAATCCCCTATGTGGGTTGCTTCAGTCGACGGCGGTCTGAACGGTGCCGCTGTAACACAGCTTCCGTCATTCCTGGAGGAGGCTGCGGACAAGCTCGGCGGAGACTACTATGTGCTCCCCTCTTCCATCCACGAGGTGCTCTTTGTCCGCGACGACGGAATGTTTGGCCGGGAAGAGCTGGAGAGCATGGTACGGCGCGTGAATGCCGCGGAAGTCAGTGAGGCGGATTACCTCTCGGACAGCGTCTACCATTATGACAGCGTCGGCCGTGTCTTTGAGAAAGCCGTGACCTTTGAGCAGCGTATGGCTGAATCTCCTGTCTGGGATGATGCAGAGCAGCCCGCGAAAGAAACGATCACAGTGCTGCTGGTCGAGCCCGAGAAATATCCCCGTGTCATTGAAATGGGAACGGAACTGGAAGATTTCCAGTCGGCAGTAGGCGGGTTCATCGAGCCTGTTTATCCCTTCCGGGATCAAGTCGCTCTGGTCGTAAGCGATACGGGAAAACTCGACCACCTTCCCCTGAACAGAGCTCTCAGGGACGAGAACGGAGAGGTCTATGACGTCATAGCCGGTCCTTTTCTGGTCGTCGGGCTGACGTTTGACAGTTTTGATTCCCTGACGCCTGAGCAGCAGCAGAAGTACGAGGAGCACTTCCACCAGCCCGAGCTCTTCCTCCAGATGGGCAAGGGAGTCATGGTGATCCCGATGCCGGATGAGGCCGTCAGGAGACAGGAAGAAAAAACGCCGGCTGTCGCAGACAAAGGGTCGAGGTCCGATCTTCCGAATATGAAGCCCCGGCGAAAAGCGCAGGAGGTTGCCATATGATAAGGATCATTATCCCGGTAATCCTTTTCTCCGGGCTCGTCCTGGTCAGTTTTGGAATATTGACGCTCCTGTTCCCTGTCGGCAGACACAGTAAAGGAAAGGAGGGGGTGTGTAATGCAGGAGGAAGTGGAAGGCCGGACAGTGAATCTGGCGATCAGCACGACGAAGCTCACTGCACGCTCTGTTGTCTCCGCTGTCCGTGTGTATTTGAATCATCGGAAAGCCGCCGCGACGCAGAAAGGACTGAACAGTGAAAAAGGTCCTACAGGAAAGCAGACCGTAAAGGAGCTCATCGGACAGGGCCAGGGCGTCACAAATATAGACATCGCACAAACAGATCTGCGCGGATTCGAGCGTGTCGCCCGGAAGTATGGTATCGACTATGCGATCAGGAAAGACCCGTCGGTCGATCCTCCCAAATATCTGGTCTTTTTCAAAGCGAAGGATGCCGATGGCATGACCGCCGCTTTCAATGAGTACTCGGCAACGGTCCTCAAAAAGGCGGATCGGCCCAGTGTCCTGGCAGAACTGCGGAAGATCAAAGCTCTCGTGGTCTCACTGCCCGGAAAAGCAAAAAACCGAGAAAAACAACGGGAGCAGAGCCTGTGAACACGAAGAAACTCAAAAGTCTCGCGATCAAGGCTCTGCCTTATGTGATCCTTGGCCTCGTCTGTACCAAATTAGGCGAGGCCTGGCGGCTGGCAGTCGGGGCGGATGTCGGAAAAAGGATCATATCCTTTTTTGCGTCTGTAGGTATCGCATTCGGGAATCCTCTCCCCAGTTTTCACCCTTTTGACCTTCTCATAGGAACGATCTGCGGGTTCGTGCTGAGGCTCGCTGTTTACCTTCGAGGCAAGAACGCGAAGCATTTCAAACACAACCTGGAATATGGCTCCGCCCGGTGGGGCACTCACTCGGACATTGAGCCGTTCATAGACCCGAAGTTTGAGAACAATGTGATCCTGACGGCAACGGAACGTCTGACCATGAGCAGCCGCCCGAAGGACCCTGCCAACTCCAGAAACAAAAACGTACTGATCGTCGGCGGATCGGGTTCAGGCAAGACACGGTTTTGGTTGAAACCGAATTTGCTTCAGATGCACAGCTCCTATGTCGTGACTGACCCGAAAGGCAGCATACTTGTGGAGTGCGGATACGCCCTTCGGACCGTTGGGAAATACGAGATCAAGGTCTTCAACACGATCAATTTCAGTAAGAGCATGCACTATAACCCCTTCGCCTATATCCACAGTGAAAAGGATATTCTGAAGCTGGTGACGACGCTGATCGCCAACACAAAGGGTGACGGCAAATCCGGGGACGATTTCTGGCAGAAATGCGAAACCCTTCTGTACTCCGCTCTTATCGGGTATATCCATTACGAAGCGCCGGCTGAGGAACAGAATTTCTCCACCTTAATTGAATTCATAAGCGCTATGGAAGTCCGGGAGGACGATGAGGACTTTCAGAATCCGGTGGACATCATGTTCGAGCAATTAGAGAAAAAGAAGCCCAAACACTTCGCGGTGCGGCAGTACAAGAAATATAAACTGGCAGCGGGCAAGACCGCCAAGTCGATCCTCATTTCCTGCGGGGCACGGCTGGCGGTCTTTGATATTCAGGAGCTCCGCGAGATCACAGCCTATGATGAACTTGAACTGGATACCATAGGAGACCGGAAAGCGGCTCTGTTCCTGATCATGTCGGATACGGATTCTACCTTCAACTTCCTGATCTCTATGGTTTACACACAGCTTTTTAATCTGCTGTGTGTAAAAGCAGATGATGTGTACGGTGGCAGGCTGCCAGTCCATGTCCGTTGCCTGATCGACGAGGCGGCGAATATCGGCCAGATCCCCAACCTGGAGAAGCTGGTCGCGACGATCCGAAGCCGTGAGATCTCCGCCTGTCTGGTTCTGCAGGCCAGGTCTCAATTGAAGGCAATCTACAATGACAACGCCGATACCATTATAGGCAACATGGATTCCCAGATTTTTCTCGGAGGCTCGGAGCCAAGTACACTGAAAGAGCTTGCGGAGGCTCTCGGAAAGGAAACTATCGATACCTTCAATACTTCAGATACCCGCGGAAACAGTCCAAGCTACGGAACAAACTACCAGAAGCTAGGAAAAGAGCTGATGAGTCGGGATGAATTGGCGGTCATGAACGGCAGCAAGTGTGTCCTGCAGCTCAGGGGCGTTAGACCGTTCCTGTCGGACAAATATGACATCACCCAGCATCCCAACTATAAATACACATCCGATTACGATAAGAAATACACCTTTGATATCGGGAAATATCTAAGCCGGAGGATGAAGCTGAGAGCCGAAGAAGAATTCGAAGTCATACAGACCTGAGGCAGCTTTCGGGCTGCCCGTACATAGCGGTTCGAAATGAAATCCGGGCCGCTTTTCTGTCTGTTTCCGAAAATCATGCGCCCACTGTCCGGAGGGGCGTAATAATGAGGGGAATGCGGATTGTATAAGAAATCAGGCAGAACAAATCTACCCCTTTGGGGGAACAATAAGGAGGCCTGTATGGCTTTTTTCAACAGCGCGGTCGAAGTACTGCAGACTCTCGTTGTGGCTCTCGGTGCCGGTCTCGGCATCTGGGGTGCCATCAATCTGCTGGAGGGTTACGGCAACGATAACCCCGGTGCGAAGTCCCAGGGCATGAAGCAGCTGATGGCCGGCGGCGGTGTCGCCCTCATCGGCATCACCCTGGTGCCTCTTCTCAGCGGCCTTTTCGGCTGATCCGGCCGGAAACGATGCGGGATCCGTCCCGCATCCTACATAGTCGGTGACATCCTTGCGTAACGTAAGGAACCGCGTACAATGGAACTGAATCCGGGAGGTATCGGCCATGATCAAACTTATGGGAAAAGTATTATTGCTGCCGGTGATGCTGATCCTCGGCATCCTCAGGCTGCTGGTAAAGATAGGTATGGAGATCTCGTCATTCATTCTCGGCGCTCTTATACTGATCGTGCTCGGGTGCACCATCTATACCATCATCCGGCATTTCTGGGACTCCATGATAGTCCTGATCACAATGGAGATCTTTTTAATCCTGATTACTGCCGGAACCGGCGTAATCGAAGCTTTATTAGAGATGGTCGCTAACAGTCTAAGATTATTCATAAAGTTAGAATAATGATCTATTAATAATTAATAAATCAGTTGCAGGCAATTATCTAGCCAATAAGGATGACATCCTTATTGGCTATTTTCTGATAAATAATTATAGCTCAAACATGATAGAATCAGAAGGCGTAAACAGAAAGATTTCTGTCTTGTATCGTCCTTCTGATTGTGTTATGCTCACATTATCTGAATATCAACTTGCTTATATTAACTCCCTGAATGTGATTTGCCATTCGCATAGATCTGTCTCGGCATTATAGGCACTATCATAAGGAGGACGATGAATGTGAGCACTAACTCCCGGATGACTGATAGGAAAAAAGGAGCCATTGAAGAGTTTAGTTTTATTCTCAAGGAGTATATTTATCCCCTTTTAGAGATAGATGGGGACCCCATATTAAAACAGGAGTTCACTGTTTCACACAATCTCAAAACGCATATCAAGTGTTATAAAAAGGGAGCTTCTTATTTCCTTTATTTTTTCCCTGCACTATCTACTCCTCAATTTCATTTTCGAGTCAAGACAAACAATGGTACTCAAGACTTAAGTGCTGCCGAAGAGATACTGAGAGAAATTCTCCGAAGTAGTAAATACGACTATCGTTCCAGTCTTTTCCCTTCACGCCTATTTTATGATAAGGGCAATTTATACAGAAATGCTGTCTTTGATGTTGCCTTTGAAATTGGGTTATGTAATTGGCTAGGAAGTGAATGTATCTATGAATTGATTAGTCGTCTTCGCGAATGGTCCCAGAAAACATATGAAGGAAACCATATGTCATTTGGTTTTATTATTGATGCCAAAAAGAAAACAACCGGAACAATAGATTATCTGAGTTTTCTAAAAAGTAATCATAGTGCGGTCTTTACTGATGGCATGTCTTCTGGGATAAAGTTGGATAACAGCGGCAGAATTGTGAAATACTTTTCTGCAGTACACGAGCGCACTGCATATACTCATAAGCATACACCATGGGCACCATATGAGTTTATGGATTTTACAAACATGTGTTGCTCAGACGGGGACTCCGAATGGATTGGAGTTATCATGCAGTCCAACGGAGATATGCTGATTTTCAAATCTAGACAACTTGTTTTTGTAAAGAGAAACGGTAAATGGATGTACCTTAACTCGCATACAATACATACTATGATAATGGAGCAATACACTAAAAACCAAGAGATGGAGGATCCTGTAAGCGCCAAAGAGTTTGCGGACGAAGTTTACCTTTCGGTTTTAGATAATTCCTTTTCTCATACAGGTGGATGCATAGCCATCATTGATAATGAGTTTATAGAGACGGTTCAGGGGAATTGCTTCCCCAAAGACTCTCTAGACAATGAACTGAATTCAACAGAGAAGAAGACTATAATCAAACGTCTTATTGCGGCTGGATCGACTAATAGTGAAAAGCATTACTTTCAGTATTTAGATCGGAAACTCAGGTTGGAGTTGCTTAGTCTTGATGGGGCGACTGTTTTGGATTCATCAGGTCGAATACTCTGTGTTGGGGCAATCGTTAAAATTGATGGCGGTAGCGATGGTGGGGGACGAACCGCAGCCGCAAAAGAACTCGCTAAGTACGGATTATCTATGAAGATTTCTATGGATGGGAGTATTCAATTCTTCGCATCACATAGTCAAGAGGAGCCCCAAGAAATCTTTCGGACGTTATAAGTGCTACTTGACTTTAGCCGTGTTTTGTGATTAAATACATATACTAGTGTGGTGGGGATAGAATCCTTCGCCAGAGTTCATCCTGAGTTGGGATCAAACTCTCAAGGGATGGACAGGGGCAGTCAATCTGTGTAGGACACATGGTTACTGCCCCCCATTTATTAAGCCAAAGACCGATTCTTATCAGTCTTTGGCTTTTTTATTTGCCCTTTTCCCGCAGGTGCACATACGGGAGGAGAGCTTTTGTATTATGTCAACTTATTCTCCCCTCACAGGGAAAAGGAGGACTACTCTTAATGGCTTTATTTCACAACAGGAGGTGACGGCCTTTGGAAGCGATCCTGCAGCAGATTGAGGACTGGCTCAAGGGCATGCTGGTCGACGGCATCATGAACAATCTGTCTGGCTTGTTCGACGCTGTCAATCAGCAGGTAGCGGATGTCGCAGCGCATGTCGGGAGTACCCCGTCGGGTTTCTCCCCGGGTGTCTTCTCACTGGTGAGAAACATCTCGGAATCCGTCATCATACCCATTGCGGGCTTGTTCCTTACGTTCATCGCCTGTTATGAGCTGATCCAGCTGATCATCGATCACAACAACCTGGCCAACTTTGAAACGTGGATCTTCTTCAAATGGGTCTTCAAAACTTTCGCGGCGGTCATCCTGATTACCAACACCTTCAATATCGTTATGGCGGTCTTCGATGTCGCCCAGCATGTAGTCAATTCCAGCGCCGGGCTTATCTCAGGCTCCACCGCTGTGGATACTTCGACGCTGGAAGCCATGCAGAGCAGTATCGAGGCGATGGAACTGGGTGAGATGCTGGGTCTGTTTCTGCAGTCGTTCATCGTACAGCTCTGCTGCACGATCCTGTCCGTGGCGATCTTCGTGATCGTGTACGGCCGTATGATCGAGATCTATCTCATGACCAGCCTTGCGCCTATCCCCTTTTCCACATTTGGGAACCGGGAACAGAGCCAAGTCGGTCAGAATTATTTGAGGTCCCTGTTTGCCCTCGGTTTCCAGGGATTTTTGATTATGGTCTGCATCGCCATTTACGCAGTGCTGGTACAGACCGTGTCATTCACTGACGATATTATCGGGAGCATATGGGGCGTCATGGGCTATACGGTGCTGTTGTGCTTCTCGCTCTTCAAGACCGGCAGCCTGGCAAAATCCGTAATGAGCGCACACTGAGGAAGGAGGGCAAAATGGCAGCATATATCCCCGTCCCGCGGGATCTTACGCGGGTCAAATCCAAGATATTTTTTAACCTGACCAAAAGACAGCTCGTCTGCTTCGGGGCGGCAGCCCTCATCGGCGTGCCGTCTTTCTTTTGTATCAGGAACGTCAGCAGCACGAGCCTGGCGGCCATGGGCATGATCTTCATCATGATCCCACTGTTCCTGCTGGCAATGTACGAACGTGACGGCCAGACCCTTGAGGTCATAGCAAAACACTACGTCGAGACAAAGATCATACGGCCAAAGATCCGGCCTTATCAGACGGACAACTACTATGATGTCCTTCACCGGGCTGCCGTGGCAGAAAAGGAGGTATTGGAAATTGTATCATCTGTTCAAAGGAAAACGACATGAGAAGCGGGATCTGAAGCTTCCTCCGGGCTTATCCAGGCAGGACAAGAGAAGGTTGCAGGCTGTCATAGACCGCGCAAGGAAAAACGACGGGATCCCCCGTACGGCCCAGCAGTCGATTCCCTTCGACCGCATGTTCCCTGACGGTATCTGCCGGACCGGCAACTATTATTCCAAAACCATCCGTTTCCAGGACATCAACTACCAGCTTGCCCAGCAGGAGGACAAGACCGCCATCTTTGAGGAATGGTGCGGGTTTCTGAACTTCTTCGACAGCTCCATCCACTTTGAACTCAGTTTCATGAACATGGCGACGGACGCGGAAGTCTTTGAGGCGGGGATCCGCATCCCATATCAGCAGGACGAATTCAACAGCGTCCGGGATGAGTTCACTGAGGTACTGAGGAACCAGATGTCCCAGGGCAACAACGGTCTCACCAAGACGAAGTATCTCACCTTCGGGCTCGAGGCGGAATCTCTGAAGCAGGCCAAGCCCCGGCTCGCCCATGTCCAGAACGACATCCTGAACAATTTACGGCAGCTGGGCGTCAGGGCGGATGCCCTGAACGGCCATGACCGGCTCAAGCTCATGCACGACATGTTCCACATGGGCGAACCGGAGGACCGGTTCCGCTTCGACTGGAAGTGGCTCGTGGATTCCGGGCTGTCCGTAAAGGACTTCATCGCCCCCACAGCTTTCGCCTTCCCCGGCAGCAGAACCTTTCAGATGGGGAACATGCACGGGGCCATGAGCTATCTGCAGATCACTGCTTCGGATCTTTCTGACCAGGTCCTCAAGGACTTTCTGGATATGGATTCCTCCCAGATAATCACGATGCACATCCAGTCGGTGGATCAAACAGAGGCCATCAAGACCATCAAACACACGATTACGGAGTTTGACCGTTCCAAGATCGAGGAGCAGAAGAAAGCCGTACGCGCCGGCTATGACATGGATATCATCCCGTCGGATCTGGCCACATATGGTAAAGACGCCAAATCCCTCCTGAAAGAGCTTCAGAGCCAAAATGAACGCATGTTCATGCTCACTTTCCTTGTCATGAACACCGGACGCACCCCGCAGGAGCTGGAAACAAATGTGTTCCAGGCGAGCTCCATCGCCCAGAAGCATAACTGCAATCTGCGCAGGCTGGATTTCCAGCAGGAAAACGCCCTTATGAGCACGCTCCCGCTGGCTGACAACCTCATAGAGATCCGCCGTGCTCTCACCACTTCGAGCACGGCTATTTTTGTTCCCTTCACCACCCAGGAGCTGTTCCAGCAGGATCCGGAAGCCCTGTATTACGGGCTGAACGCTCCATCCAGAAATCTGATCATGGTCCACCGCAAGGCACCAAAGAACACCACCGGCCTGATCCTCGGTACTCCCGGGTCCGGTAAATC
>JAEEGL013050834.1_pt1 | contig 11998 bp, 4 predicted proteins | sample 9134231 | NCBI WGS metagenome assembly JAEEGL01 (sample SAMN16246548, study PRJNA631951) | gut metagenome | biome: gut microbiome; feature: rumen; material: fiber-attached | host: Bos | place: Iran: Karaj | collected 2018-10
ACGACGCTCTTCCGATCTCCCCAATTTCAGAATTAAAAAATTTAAAAAATATTGGAATAATTAATAAAAAAAAATAATGTAATTTAATTATTGTAATATTTATTAATTAAAATTAATTTTTTTGATGAAATTACTTTTTTTTCGAAATATTAATCGTAAATATTTTGATAATATTATTTATCATAATGAATATATATTATTCATAATATATAAAATAATAGAATAGGAACAGTAAATATTTTATAATTAATTATATTATAAAAGATATAAAAGAATTAAAGTATGATTAATTTTTAAATAAAGAGGATAATATAATTGATTTGAAAAAGAATTTAAAAATATAATTTGAAATAATAATTAACAAATCTTAACATAAATAAACATATATTATAAAAATAAATATTTAAAACATAAATCAATTTAATTAATTCTTTTAAAACTCAACTTAAAAAAATAATTATTAAAAAGATAAAATAAATCATAAATCCCATAGTTTATATTATTTTTATTATTATTTCTTCTTATATATAACACTATTCTTTTTTCATTTAATATTATTAATATAATATTGATTTCGTATAAAAAAATAATTAAAAAATAATTATTTTACAAGATAGATAAAAACAAAAAAATATATTTAAAATAAATAAAAAAAATATATATTTTCAATTTAATTATCATCATTATTCTCAATATTATTATTATTATTTTCATTATTTTTACTAATATCACCACCTCCAATAGATCTATTAAAAGAAATAGAACTTACTTCTAATCCTTTTTTTCCTTTAAATCTTCCTTTTGGTTTAATAGAACTTTTACTATGTTTACTATGTTCTTCATTATTACTTTCTTCAATTTCATTTAAATTATTATTATTATTTATTGAATTATTATTTATATTATTTTCTTCTTTTGGTTCTTCTTCAATATTTTCTGAATTCATTGATAATTTTTGCATTTTTTTCATCATTCTAAATTTAATATCATTATTATTATTTTTTCCTAATTTAATAAATGAAATTGACTTATTATTTTGAGTATTATCAGGAGAAATAAAAGTTCCCATTAAAGTTGCTTCAGTATTATTTCTAGTAATTTCATTTTTATTTTTATTTATATTTAATTTTTCATATTCATCATTATTATTATTAATTTTATACATTGGAAGTTTAATTTCTTCAACACGATCTGAATTTTTACTTTTTAAAGTCTTTTCAGTAATTGATTCAACATTTGAAATATCTTGTTCTTCTTCATCATTATTATCATTTGATTGTTTAAATTGAAATATTTTTTCAATTTCAATTGCATTACTATTTTCTTTTCCATAATATTTATATAATTTATTTTCTTCATTTGAAGAACAACAATTCGCAAAAAAATAACAAAAAAAATTACAAGTTTTTTGAATAGAAAGTAAAATTGTACATTTACTAATTTGAATATATAAAGGGAAATTACTATTAATTTTTAAATTATTATTTTGAATTAAAATCCCTGTTCCAAATTTTGAGCCCATATCTCTAATATAATATTTACTTTTTTCTCTATTAAATAATATTTTAGAATGATATCTTGAAACTGTAATATCATTTAATCTCATATCAGTTGAATGTGATCTTCCAATAAAAATAGATTCTTTTTCATCAAAACTTAATACAAATATTTCTCTTTTTTTTCTTATTTCTTCACTATTATAATTTATTGGAATTGTTTCTATTATAATATAATTATTAAATTTCATTTGAATAAAATCAAATATTTCATATAAATTTTCTTTATCTTGACTATAAATATAATCTGGATAAGGTTCTTGACAAATTTCACATATTACTTGATTTATTTCATATTTTAAACATTCATCATTTGATTCATTTGATTTTAAAATTGCTCTTGCAGAAATCCAATTTCTTAAACAAGATAAATGAATATATTTTAATCCTCCCATACATTTACAAGGTGAAATTAAAGGAGAATCTACTTCTTTTTCATCACTGTAACAAACTCTACATAATTGATTTTTTTTCTTTTTAATTATATTATTATTATTATTATTGTTGTTATTATTATTATTATTATATTCATATGATGTATTTAATCTATTTATAATATTTTGTTTATCATTTGATTTTTTACTTATTATATTACCATTAATACATATTTCTCTTATTTTTATGTACATTCTTCCTAATTTTATTAAATCACCTTGATTTAATTCATAATATTCATTATTTAAATCTTTATCTGAATCATCCATTTCTTCTTCATTTGATCTACATACTAAAAAGGATTTTTCAAAAAATTTTTTATTTTCAAATTTTGATTTATAATAAAATCCTTCTTTTGTTTGTTCAATTAAAGAAATATAATTTTGATTTATTTCATTATTTTTTTTAGTATTTTGAATTTTTAAACCATTATTTCCTAAAGTAAAATAAAAACTTGAAGTAATTGAAAAAGAATTTATTATTATTTCATCTGTTTCATAATCAAATAAATCATTTGATTCTCCTGCCCAGGTTGAAATATCTAAATGTATCCTAATATAATTATATTATTTATTTACCTTTCTTTACATTTTTTACATGTCATTAATTAATATAAATTTATAAAATGTAATTTTATGAATTTATTTATTTTTTTAATTTTTTTAATGATATTTTCTTATATAATATTTTTTATTTAATTTTATTTAATAATTTTTTTTATATAAAACATTTATGGAAGAAATACAAAAAGAAATTTTTAAAAGAAAAGAATTTCGTAATTTATTAATTAATATATTATCATCTTTACTAACTGATATTTGTAAAGAAAATGATATATCTCAAATAAAAAATAATGAAAAAATAAATCCATTTATTTCAAAAATAAAAAATTCAATAACAATTAAAAATTATTTAAAAAGATTAGTAAAATATACTCAAGCTGAATCAAGTACCTTAATTGCGATGTTGATTTATATTGATAGATTATGTGAAATTAATAATTTTATAATTAATTCATTTAATGTTTATAAAATTATATTTTCTTCTCTTGTTATAGCTATTAAATATAATGAAGAAGAATATTTTGGTAATAAATATCTTGCAAAAGTAGGTGGTTTAAGTTTAAAAGAAATGAATTTATTAGAATTAATTTATTTAAATCTTATTGATTTTAATTTATACGTTAGTGATGAAGTTTTTCAAACTTATTATAATAATATTAATGCAACTATAAATGAAATTATTTTAAAATGAATTAATTTATATTCATAATGTTTTAATCAGTATTAATTATTATTGTGAATTTTTAACATATTATTTATTCTTTAATGTGATATTTATTTATAAAAAAAATTAATAGTAATTTTGTATATAATAGTTATTATTTATTATACTTGAAATATAAAAACAATAATAAATACTTTTTTATTTATTTTTATATAAGTTAAAAAATTAATTAAAATTAATTTTTATGAAAATACTAATTAATATAAATATATTTTATCTTTATTTTTTGTTTATAAATAAATATTTAAATTTATTATTAATTATTGATGAAATGTTTGACTGTTTAGAAATATTTATTTTTTTTTTTGTGTCTTTTTGAATTCCTTTTATTTGATATGAACCAACTTGGGAAGATGCAAAAGCATTATTATAAATATTAAAATTAATATTTGTTCTATTAATATTTTTATTGCCTTCATTGAATGAAGAAGAAACATTATTTATTGAATTATTTAAATTATTCATTGGAGATTTAGAATCTTTTAATTTTTCTCTTTTAATTCCAGAAATTAAATTATTTCCTGAAGATAATTTTTTTAAATTCATATTTTGATTTGAATTATACAGAAAATCAGTTTTTTCATTTTCATTTATTTTATTTGATTTAATATTTTCATTTATTTCTTTATTTTTAATTGTATGTTGATACGGTAATTCAATTTTATAATCATTATTATAATTATTATATGATTGATTAACTGTAATTCCATTAATGATATCATTTGAATAATTATATGAATTATGATATGAATGAATTGTATATTTTTTTGGTAATGTTAATTTATTTATATTTTCATATGTACTATTTTTATTTTCTTGTATATGATTTCTCATTTCATAAGAAGTATTTTTATTTTCATATAAAGTATTTTTCTTTTCATATATATTATTATTAGTTTTATTTTCAAAAGTTTTTATTCTATTTTCATATGTAAAAGGTTTATTTTCATATATATTATTAATTATTTGTGAATTATTAACTCCCTTTTGTCTTTCTATTTTACTTTTCATTATATTTTGTAATTCTCTAATATCAATATTTAAATTTAAAGCTTTTGTTTTATTAATATAATTCTTTAAAGAAACTTCAGAAATATTTCTTATTGAATCATATTTTTGTGCAGATCTAAGTAAATATTCTTTACTATTTTGTTGAGTTAATTTTCTATGTGCATTAACATCAAAAGTATTTGAACTATATTTTAACTCAATTTTATTATTTTTTACTTCTTTAATATATTTATTTTTTTCTATTGAAGATATTTCCTTATTAATATTTAAATTATCCATTTTTTCTTCAAATTCTTTTTGTTTCTGATTTTCTTTTTCTTTACATGTTTTCATAAAATCATAAATAAAATAATAAACATCTTCAATATCATTAAAAGTAATATTAAAAACTTTAGTAAAAACAATATCCCAATAATTTAATTGATATATTTTTCTCGAGAAAGAAACACAAGCAAATGCTAAATAAAAAGGATGAAATTGATAATAATCATTATTTTCAGTAATAATTTTATCATAAATTTTAAAAGGATAATTATAAATTGAAGGATTTAAATTTCCAATTTCTGAATCAGTATTAAATAATATTCCATTTACTAAAATTATATTAATAAAAATATAAGGATCTATAATACATAAATCATAATTTAATGCTTTTAAACAAATTAATTCAATTTCTATTAATCTCTTTAATGACATTTTTTGATTTGTTTTTAAAATTTCTTGAAATTTATATAAATGAGGTAAATGCCCATCAATTTCTAAGAATTTAACTGATATTAATAAAACTCCAATTCCAATTTCATATATTTTTAATTTTAATTTTTTTATTAATAATTTATCAATTAAATAAACACAATAATAAAAACATATTTGACTTATTCTATATTTTTGAATAAAATGTTTTATTTGTAATATTATTTCTTTTCTGTTTATTATATCTGTAAAAGTTAAATTTACTTTTTTTGGTATTTTGAAAAATTGTATATTTATTTCTTGTAATAATGTTTTGAATATATGTATTACAGATATATCTTTTGGAAGATTATATTTTTGTACTTTTAACGAACAAATTATATCATTACTTATTGTCATTGAAGATGCTTTTGTACTTATTGAATTATCAAAAGATTGATCCATTTTTTTTTATAATCTTAGTTTATTTAATTTGATATTTTTATTGAATTAATAAAAATTTTATATAGATGTTATTTTAATTTATTTTTACTTTCTTTAGTTATTTATTTTTATTTTTAAACAAAACCATATTATTAATTTATAAAAATTTTATTTATTTATTTAAAAAATAAATTTTAAATAACTGATAATACATATGGCAGATGATATTTTAGATTGGTTAAATAATAAAATAAAATTATCAAAAAAAATAACAAATATAAGTGAAGATTTTCAAAATGGATTTTTATTTGCAGAATTATTATATAAAACAAGACAAATACCAAATCTTTCAATTTATTATAATACAAATAAAGAAAAAGATATAATTCATAATTTTTGTTTTTTAACTAAAAATTTATTAGATATGAAAATAGAATTTGATGAAAAAAGTAGAAATAATATAATGAATAAATCTCCTTATACAGCTCAAATATTTTTATATAAAATAAGACAAGTTCTTGATAAAAAATTAATATCTTATGATAATCTTAAATTTAGAAATAGTAATGAAATACATAATTTATATACAAGTATGATGTTTAAAAACAATAATGAAAAATATTATAGAAATCATTTAAATAAATTAGTAAGTAAAGGAAAAGAAGATGAATTATTAAGTAAGACAGAAAAAAGATTTAATGCATTAAAACAAAAATTTAAAAAAATAGATTTAAATGAAGATGATTATAAAATAATAAAAGAAGATGTAAAAAAATTTGAAGTTCAAGATGAAATGTATAATGATATTCATTCATTAGAAAATAAAAGAAAACATCAAATTTCTCTTTCAGAAGCAAATCAATTAGAAAATTTTAATAAATCAATGATTGGAATGAATAATATTAAAAAATGGGAAAAAGATAAAACATATAAGAAAGTATTATATTATTCAAAGGCAACTTTAAATTATTTAAAAAAAAGTGCAAAAGATTGTGAAAATGAAATAAATAAATATGAAGATAATTTATCAAAATTAGGTTTAAATATCACACAAGATAATAAAAAATTTCAAAGAAGTCAATATGTTAATACTGATATTATTATGATGAAAATGAAAGAAAGATTAAATGAAAAAATGAAACAAAAGAAAGAAAAAGAAAAAAGAGATAGAAAAAGATTAAGAGAAGAAATGGAAATGGCAAATTTGAAAAAAGAAAAAGAATTACAAGAAAGATTAAGACAAAAAGAAATGAAATTTAAAGATGAAGATGAGAAAAATAATGAAAATCAAACTAATGAAATTGAGAAATTAATTAGTAAAGAAGTAGAAAAAAAAGAAGAAGAAAAAAAAGAAGAAGAAAAAAAAGAAGAAGAAGAAAAAAAAGAAGAAGAAATAAAAAAAGAAGAAGATAATAAAGAAGGAGAAAAAAAAGAAGAAGAAGAAAAAAAAGAAAATGAAGAAATTGAAAATGAAGAAAAAGAAGAAGAATTTAAAACAAATACAACATTTAATTTCATAAGTGAAAATTCAAAAGGGTTAAATTTAATAAATAAAACATTTTTAATACATGATAATAGTATTTTAGTTGGTGATAGAATATCATTATTTCAAACAATGATTCCAACATTTAGAAGAGATAAATTAAATCTTTTAAAAGAAGAAGAAGAAAATCAAAATTCTTCTCAAATTACAAATAAAGAATTTGATTCAGAAGAATTTTTTAAAAATTTAAATAAAATAAAATCAGAAATATTAACAAAAGAAATAGAGAAAAAAAAAGAAAAAAAATTAAAACATTCAAATTTAATAAAACCAATAATAGATCAAATATTTGATATAGTAAATGAAGTAGGAAAATATCAAATAGAAGAAAATATAGATTTAATAGATAAAGAAAAATGGAATGATTTAACAGAAAAATTAATAAATAATGAAGAAATAGATTCAGATAAAATAAATGCAATGAAAGAAAAAAAAGATATTGATTCAATATATGAATTTGACAATAGAGAAAAATTAACAAAAAAAGAAGATGATGAATTATATGATTATTGTAATTTTATTGGAATTTGGAATGATAAAATTATACCAGATGATATAAAAGGATTTAAATTTAATTATATTGATTTATATTTTGGAATATATAAAAATAATAATGGAATTGATATAAAAGATTATGAACCAATTCCAGAAGAAATAGAAAATTTATGTTTACCTGAAAAAAGATATTTTAATCCTCAATTTGGTGAAATTATTGATATTTCTTTAGAAAATAAATATAAATTTTTTAATAGTAATAATGTTAATAAAGAAAAAAATTTTGTTGAACCAAATGTTGTTCCTATATCTAAACATGCTATTTATAATTTTATTCCTATTAAAATTTCTATGATTGGAAATCCTTTAAGTGGAAAAAAATTACAAAGTAAATTTTTACAAGAGAAATATAATAATTTAAAAATATATAATTTAGAAGAAATTTTAAATGATATTGTTAGTGAATATGATGAATTACAATTACCAATTGAGGAAAATCCTAAATTTAAAAGTGCTAAAAAAAATCAAGTTGATCAAATAAGAGAAGAGATTGAAAAAAGAAAAGAAGATTTTAAAGAAATGGAAAAATTAATCAAACCTTATTTAAATATGAGAAATTTAATTCAAAATTTAAATCAAGAAAAAAAAGAAAATGAAGAAAATGAAAATAAAGAAAATAATGAAAATAATAATAATGAAAATAATGAAAATAATAATAAAGAAAATAAAGAAAATAATGAGAAAAATAAAGAAAATCAAGAAAATAATAATAATAATACAGAAGAAAAAAAAATAGAAATCCCAGATAAAGTTCTTTTAAATTTATTAATATATCAATTAAATAAAGATTTTCCAACAGACCTTGATTCAAGATATAATATGATAAAAAATTTAAAAGAAAAAAATTTAAAATTTAAAGAAATTCAATCTCAAATAGAAGTAATAAAAAATCAAATAAAAGAAGAAGAAGAAAAAGAAAAAGAAGAAGAAGAATCAAATAATAAAAAACCAAAAAAACCAAATCCCTTAATAACAAATTTACAAAAAGATTTATCAAATTATCAAATAGAATTAAATAAAATAAAACCAGAATTATATGTAGGATTCATATTAATAAATTATCCAAAAACATCATCTCAAGCGAATCAACTTGAAAAATATGTAACTGGTTATATTTCAGAATTTGATAAACCAATTGATGAAAAGGAAAAAAAATTATTTTCATATTCTAATTTAATTGACATTCCAATTAAAAAAAATTCTAATCATGAATTAATACATAGTGCAATTGATATAATATTAAATTTAAATGTTGATGATGAAGAAAATATAAGAAGATTTAATGGATTAAGATATGATCCAAAAGAAAATAAAATATATCATATTGAAGATAATCCTCCTAATCAAAATGATAAAAAATTAAATGAAAGATTAGAAAATATTATTCCTGGATTAAGTGAAAGTTACTTTAATGAATTAAGAGATAATTATGAAAGAAATATTAATGATTTAAGTAATTTTTATAAAATTATGGGAAATGGTAAAATTAAAACTTTTAATAATATAAATCAAAATAATAGAGAATATATTAAAAAAGAAAATGAAGAAATTGATAATTTAGTTGATGATGTTATTGATAATTTTTATAATCATATTGAAGAATTTATGAAAACTATTCAACAAGAAAAAGATGAATATGAAAGATTAAAAAAAGAAGAAGAAGAAAGAATAAAAAAAGAAGAAGAAGAAAAAAAAAGAAAAGAAGAAGAAAAAAGAAAAAAAGAAGAAGAAAAAAGAAAAAAAGAAGAAGAAAGATTAAATAAAGAAGAAGATGAAGAAAGTGAAAGTAAAGAAGAATCAATTGAAAGTAATAATAGTTCAATTAATGGTAATTTTGATTTTGAAAATTTTAAACATAAATTTGATGACTTTAAAATAGATGATAATCAAAATGAAAATAATGATAATAATTTAGATTTAAATTCTTCTCCAATTACAGATTTAAAAAACTCAATGAGAACTGGACCAAATTATGAAATGATAGTAAATGAAATAGATGAATTAAATTATGAATATAAATATACAATTAAAAATTTTATGTATTTTATTTCAAGACAAAAAATTCATATTATTAATCATTTAAATAATCATCAAAATTCTTTTATTTCATTTTTAAATAGAACAACAAATAAAAAAGAATTAGCTCAAGTTTATTTAAATAAATATAATACTTTAATTCAAAATTATCCTAATTTAAAACATAATTTAACTGTTTCTAGAGAATTATTTAATGATATTACTATTGTCAATGCTCAATTATGGAATGCAATTCAATTAAAAAAAACAGAAGATGTTGAAAAATTAGAAACTTTTCAAAATGATGGTTATAAAGAAAAAGAAATAAATTCTTTTTATCAATTTATAGAAACTTTATTTTTTAATGAAGCTAAAAAATATTTAGCAATAGTAAATATAATAAAACAATATTATTTATATAGTTCACATCAAGATGAGCCATTAGATTTTTTTGTTGATTATAAAACAATAATTAGAGGTGATATTAAAGAAGAAATGGATATTTATAAGAAAATAAATTCTTTATTTACTAATTCTTTAATTTTAATTATTAAACAAGATGAAAAAATTAATCAAATAATTGAAGAATATAAAAATTTTATGAAAATTAATCCACAAGCAAATATTGGACAAGGACAAGTTAGAACTTTAAAAAGATTAAATTCAGGTCATTCTACAAGATCTTCTAGATCAAGGGCAAGAAAAAAAGGAAAAACTACTAATTTTTTAAATAATACTTTTAATATTATTGAAGAAGAATTTAAAAATCAAATTAAATCTGAGAAAAATAAATTTAAATATAGAACAATATTACTTAAATATTTTGGTTATAAATATGTTCAAAATATTTTTAAAGTCTTTGATGATACTTATATTGTTTTAGATGAATGGATTATTGATAGTGTAAAAAAACAAAATGTTGTTTTAAATGAATTTATTGAATATTTAAAAAGTACTTTAACTAGATTTGTTAATTATATTACTTTATCTGATTTTGAATTTGATTCTTTTGATATTTATGAAAAATATAAATTAAAAATTGAAGAATATTTCAATTATAGAAAAGAAGAAGATGATGAAAAAATTGAAATGAAAAAATTTAATTATAGTAGTGTAGATTTATATAAATTATATCATACAATAAAAGAATATTCAAGTGATTCTGTTGATTATTTAGCAAAAACAAATTTAGTAAAAGAAATATTAATTAAAAAATATTTTCTTGATACTCCATCAAATATAGAAAATAAAGCAATAAATCAAAAAATAAAAGAATTAACATATGAAAATTATGATTATTTTTTTAATTTATTTGAAGAACATGAAGGAAAATATATTAATATTAACGAATTATTTACAACTTTATTCATAATTGGAAGTAATACTATTAATAATGATAAATGGAAAGAAATTGTTACTGAAAATATTTTAAATAAAGAAGATTTTATGAAAATAAATTTTGGTTTTGAAAATGATATTTATTTAAGTAAATCAATAAATGAAGAAGAAGAAAAACAAATAAATGAAAAAGGAGAAGATTACACAAAAGCAGATTTTGTTAAAGAAATAATTTTTGATATTAATCAAATTGAAGGTAAAATTGATATGAGAAAATTAGAAAAATTATTTAAAATAATTAATGGTGAAATTATAAAAGAAAAAAAAGATCATGATAATTTAAGTTATAAAAGTTTTGAAGATGTAGATTTTAATCACAGTGAAGGAAAAGAACATATTAGTTTAAATAAAGATGATTTTCATGATTTTGAACATCATCATTTTGATTTAAAAGATAATTTATATGATGGAAATCAAAAAGATAAAAATGAAATTAATGAAAATGAAGATAATAAAATTGAAAATGAAGAAAATGAAAATAATAATATTAATAATAATTTAATTAATAATATTATTAGAGAAGATGATGAAGATGAATATAATGAAGAAGAAGAAGAAGAAAATGAAGGTGAAAAAAAAATTAAAAAAATACAAAAAGTTAAATTATCTGAAAATAAATCTTTAATTTTTAATTTAGTTTTTGGATTTGTCAAATAATCAAAAAATTATATTAAAATTTTATTTATTTTCAAAATAAAGAGATTTTTTTTAAATTAAAAATTAATTTGAAATTAAAATAAAATATTCTATATTTTAAAAAAATAAAATTAAATATAAAAATATAAAAAATTAAAATTAATAAAATATGTCATATTCTAAAAAAGTAACAATGAATACAAAACAAAAAAATTATTTAGGAAATACTCCAATTTATGAAGATCCAAGATATAAAGAATATGAAAATATTCCAGTAGAAAAATTTCGTTTAGATAAAGAAAAGACACAAAGAGAATATAATCAACTTCAAAAAGATTTAATTAATTTAAAAGATGATTTTATAAAAACAAAAGAAAGATGTAAAGATAGAGAAAATGAATTAAGACAACATATAAATAATTTATTATTAAAATATAGAACAAGA
>JAEEGL013078649.1_pt1 | contig 11998 bp, 8 predicted proteins | sample 9134231 | NCBI WGS metagenome assembly JAEEGL01 (sample SAMN16246548, study PRJNA631951) | gut metagenome | biome: gut microbiome; feature: rumen; material: fiber-attached | host: Bos | place: Iran: Karaj | collected 2018-10
CCCCTGCCTATTGGCGCAATTACACCGACAACATGACCTGGCCGGGTGCCTTCATCACCGTGGCCGACATGAGATGGACACGTTTTGGCGACTTCCGTCCCGTCGAACAGCATTACGACGCCATGAAACGCTGGCTGCTCCACATGAAGAAATACTACCTCAAAGAAGGCATCCTCATCCGCGACACCTACGGCGACTGGTGTGTGCCGCCCGAAAGCCCGGAACTCATCCATTCGCGCGACACCAACCGCATCACATGGCCCGCCTGCCTCTCGACACCCTACTACTTCCACTACTGTACACTCATGAAGGGTTTCGCAATTTTGCTTGACAAGGACGACGACGTTGTCTACTTCCAAAACGAGATGGAACAAGTCGAAAAAGCCTACAATGAGAAATACCTCGACTCCCATACTTGCCGCTATGCCAACAACACCGTCACCGCCAATGTCCTGCCTCTGGATTTCGGAATGGTGCCAGGCTACGACATGCAGCAAAAGGTCTTTACTAACATCATCGACAAAACCGAGAAAGACTTTGGCAGCCATGTCTCCACAGGCGTGGTGGGCATCCAACACCTGATGCGCACCCTCACCGATTACGGCCGTGGCGATTTGGCGCTGCGGATGGCTACTGACACCACCTACCCCAGCTGGGGCTATATGGTGAAAAATGGTGCCACAACCATCTGGGAGCTTTGGAACGGCGACACGGGTGACCCAGCCATGAATTCAGGCAACCACGTCATGCTCCTCGGCGACCTCATCATTTGGTACTACGAATACCTCGGCGGCATAAGACCCTTGACTCCCGGCTACAGCAAGATAATGCTGAAGCCCTATCCCATCAAAGGCCTCGACCATGTGAACTGCTCCTACCAATCCATCAGCGGCCTCATCGAAAGCAAGTGGCATCGCAAAGGGAACCGCTTCGAATGGGACATCCTCATTCCTGCCAACACCACTGCCGAGGTTTACCTACCCACCAAGGATGGGTATGAAGAACGGCGCGTGCTATGCAGCGGGAGGCACCATCTCACCAGCCGACTATAAACGCTCACGGATGCTCACGGCAAAGCCGCCGCAAGAGGCCATCTTCAGTTTGAGGGTGGTCTTGGAGGTGACTTTCTTTGTGGTGATGGTGTAGGAGTAGGGGTTGTAGCCTTCGCCCGGAAGTCCGCAGGCGTTTTTGCCGTCGCAGTAGATGACTGCGTCGTAGCTCTTGCCGGGGGTGAGGAAGTCGAGCTTGACAGTAAACTCGCGGGCGGTCTCGTCGGTGATGCCACCGATATACCAGACATCACGGGGTGTTTGACCATTCAGACTGGCCGAATCTGTCAGACCATACACATATTGTGCAGCATTGCTGACGACTCCTTTCTTGCCATCGGGCAATGCGCCCAAACCGTCGGCGGCTTTGTTGAGGGAGGATACCTTCGGTTTGCGTGCCGTGACGATGTAGTCGCCCGGCTCGGCATAGAGATAGATGCTGGTGTCCCAATCGACAGCCACATCCTTGATGAACTGGAAGGCATCAAGATAGGGTTCGTAATGCTCGGGAAAATCGGCGGCCATCTGCAACGGCGAGTAAAAGGTGACGTAGAGTCCCAATTGGTTGCAGATAGTATGGCTCATCGGCTTGCCCCAGGGGACTATCTTGCCCATGTCGGGCTCGAAGATGCCGGGGGTATAGTCCATCGGGCCACCCTGCAGACGGGTGAAGGGCAGGATGGCGGTGTGACCGGGGTGGATTCGCTCGCGGAACTCGGTGCCCATGGCACTTTCGTTGCCTATCATGTTAGGCCAGGTACGGCAGAGGCCTGTGGGACGCACAGCTTCGTGGGCGTTGACCATGATATGATGTTTGGCGGCCTCGACAATAGCGTAGTGGTAGTGGTTGTTGATAGGCTGGCTGTAGTGCCCTTCGGCAAAGGGGATGATGGTGCCGACGTAGCCGCTCTTCACGGCATCGTAGCCATATCGGTTCATGAGGTTATAGGCTTTCTCCATCCAACGCTCGTAGTTGACGGTCGAGGCTGAGCTTTCGTGGTGCATGATAAGGCGGATGCCCTTTTCGTGGGCGTACTTGTTGAGTGCCGGCAGGTCGAAGTCGGGATAAGGGGTAAGGAAGTCGAAGACGAACTCTTTTTGCTTGCCGTACCAATCTTCCCATCCGATGTTCCAACCCTCGATAAGGAGCGCATCGAAGCCGTGCTTGGCGGCAAAGTCGATGTAACGGCGAACATTGGCGTTGTTGGCTCCGTGGGTGCCGTTGGGCTTGGCATGGAGGAAGTCGGTCTCGCCGAGCCGCACGGAGGGGTAGTCGTTGGTGTAGCTCCAGGTGCTCTTGCCGCTGATCATCTCCCACCACACGCCCATGTATTTCACGGGATGTATCCAGCTGACATCCTCGAGGGCGCAGGGGTCGTTGAGGTTAAGGATAAGTCGGGAGCGCAGCACGTCGGTGGCCTTGTCGCACACCATCACCGTGCGCCACGGGGTGTGGCAGGGAGCCTGCATACGGCCTTTGTAGCCTGCGGCATCGGGACAAAGCCAGGTGCGGAACACAAATGCTGAGTTTGCTGCGTCGGCCGGCTTTTCATTCTTCAATTTTCCATTTTCAATCAAATTCAGGTGCATGGTGGGATAGTCCAGCGTGGCAGCTTCGTGGATATTGATGTAGAGGCCGTCGTCGGTTTTCATCTGCAAAGCAGTCTGGACACCCGTACGTGAGAAGTCGGTCCACGGCCAGCCGCCATGCTCATGGCCTTTCTCGTAGAGGCTGTCGATTTGCGACAAACGGCTCTCGGTGTAGTTGTATTCCTGGGTGTCGTAGTCGCCGGGAATCCACCAGGCTGTGTGGTCGCCAGTGAGGGCGAATTCGGTCAGCTCCTCCTTGAACCAGAAGCATACCAAGGCGTTGTCAACTCCGTTGTAACGCATCGGGAACTCGTAGCGGAAGCCCAGCCCGTCGTCGTAAAGCCGGAAGCGTATCTGCATTACCGTCGGCCGGGTGTCGGTGCTATGGTCCATGCTTTTCACCGTGCCGGGCAACTGTTCGAGAGTCACCAGCATCTCATTGTAGTGGTTGCGGATGTTGGCCTCTTCGCCCCACACGGGATGCCACACCTCGTCGAAAGAGCTGTACTTCACGTCTTTCATGACAAAGTTGCTGTCGAGGCCGTCGCGCCATTCGAGGGTGAAACCCAGTTTCGAGGCCGACAGCACACGGACACCGTCGCGCTCGAGAGAGTAAATCGGCACTCCCTCCACCACAGTAAACCTCATCATCATCCTGCCGTCGGGACTGCTGAGAACCCGCTCGTAGCCCGCCAAAGGTTGGGCACACAGCCCACCGCCAGTGAAGAAAAGATGCATACAACATGTCAGTATGCACAATGTAAAGAGTATACGTAATCGCATCATGATAAATTGAGAATTGAAATTGAGATTTTTCAACATGAATTACCATTAATAATTATATATGAACATTGCACTAAGCTCGGCAGAGCAAACTCGTTTGCTCTGCCGAGCCAAAGCATGGTCACGACCGAAGGGAGTAACATTACATGGCAATTTATGTTTATATATTAATTGAGAGTTGAATACCTATCGTTTTTCAGCCCATTTGCGGTAGCGTGCCCACACATGGAGCCACACCCGGGCGATGGAGTCGACGGCATCGCACAGAATATCGCTACTGTACTCACCCAAGCGGCTGTAGGCCTCGGACGACTTGTACAGTTCCTTGGTGAGGTTCTTTTCGTCAAACTCCTTCGGAATAAGCCTGTAGGACATAAGGTAGGAGTATTCCGACACGGCACTGATATAGTCCCACGTGTTATTATTTCCATTGCCCCAGGTGTAGAGGAATTCGCGGTTTACAATGTCGTTCTCCACCTCCTGCACCAGCGGGGTGATTTTATTGGCCAAGGGGTAGCCTTGGGGGTCGTAGAAGAATCGGTTGTTGGGGATGTCGATATGGTAAGAGGCTTTCACCTGTTTATCCCATTCCGACTCGATGAAACCGTGGATGTTCTCGCCCGACGAGAAAGAGCGGCAATCGCAGTGCAGCGGCATGTGGCAGTCGGCAATGTAATGGCTTAGGATGAAGAACCGCATGGCAATGTGGTTGCTGGTAGTGGAAATGGGGTTCCCGCGTTCCTCGGTGCGCAGGATTTTGAAACAGTCGACAATGCTGTGGGCAATCGACTCGCAACGGTCGGCACAGTTGCCCTCCTCTATCGCGAAGGGCTTTTTGTAGAGAGGCGATTTCATGCCCTTGTTGTAGCACTGCATGGTGCGGGGCAGCCGCTTGAATTTCTGCTCGCGCTCGGCAGTGTCGGGACGATACTTGATGATGTGGCTTGTAGCCATGTCCTTGAAAACCTGGTCGGGGTACCAAGCCCCTTCAATTACAAAATCGCGGTAGTCGTGAAACCATTTTACAAGACTCTGAGCATCGCCTTTCAGCTCCTCGGGAATATTGGCACAATCGAGTCGCTTTATTGCCATGAAAGCAAGCCAGGCGTGGGTGTACTTTTTCATAATACTGTGTTTAATGATAGTTAATACCTTATTGATTACAACAACGTAACTTGAATCATTTTATTATGCCGGCCTGTTATTTTTGCAGCCATGGGCGCCGATAGTGGCACCGCTCGACCCTCGCCGCCTCGGCATGGGTTGTCTGTCCGATGTCCTGCTGTTGTATATGCTTTGAATATATAACGAATATATATGTGATATAGAACTGATATATATGTGATATATATATGGACAGGAAGATATTGACTTGCTGATACGTTAATACATCTTTCACAAGACATATCAACATTCTTTTCTCCCCGAGGGCAATAATTACCACAATACTGCGTTGATAGGTATCTTGTATATGAAAATTTAAATGCTATGAAACGTTTTGTCTTGACTTTTTTGTTGTTTGCATCTGTTTTCGCCCTGACCTCGTGCGAAAAAGAGGACATCTCCCCTGTTCAACCCAACGACGGCGCCCTGCCCCTCAACACGGTGAAGCCCCAGTATCTGAAAGCGGGTGACCGTGTGGCGCTCATCTCTCCCTCCTATTTCACGCCGATGGAGAATGTGGAAAAAACCGCCGAGGTGCTGCGCGGATGGGGACTTGTACCCGTTATCGGCCCCAACGTGGGGAGGGTGTATGCAGGGAAGTATGCGGGGACTGTGGAGGAACGTGTGAGCGACATTCTGTGGGCTTTGAACGACACCACCATCAAGGCCGTCATCTGCAACCGTGGCGGCTACGGCACCATACAACTTATCGACCAGATTCCCCTCACGACTTGGGGCGCCCACCCCAAATGGCTGGTGGGCTTCAGCGACATTACCACCCTCCACGGATTGCTCACCCGTGCAGGTGTGATGAGCATCCACGGCACCATGAGTTCATTCCTTGCCGCAGGGGGTGACGACTTGACCAGCACCCTGATGCGCGACCTGCTGATGGGACGTGTACCGCGCTACGAGGTACCCGCCCACCCGCAGAATATCACCGGAAAGGCCAGCGGCATTCTGGTGGGGGGCAACATCTGCACTTTTGCACCCAATGTCGGCACGCAGGCCGACGCTACCCTTGGTCGCGACCTTATCCTTTTCATCGAAGAGGTGGGAGAATCGATGCACAACATCGACCGCCAGTTCAACATCCTGGCCATGAACGGTGTCCTGAACCGTTGCAAGGGGGTGGTGCTTGGTGAGTTTGATGGTTGCGGAAATGAATTATCCTACGAAAGTATCGAGGCCATGCTCCGCCAATATATCGCAAAGTACAACATCCCGCTGCTTTGCGGCTTCCCCGCCGGACACGGCGATGTGAACCTTCCGCTTGTGATGGGTGCCCCTGTCACTATCGATGTGCGTAGCGACGGAGCCACGCTCCAATTCGATATCGACGGGCAGCAACAAGAGGTTATAACCAGTGAGGCCAAAGCCTCCCCCATGCCTGTTGCCACCAGAATGCGATTGGCTGGAAAGATAGACTAATGCAAAAAAACGGCGACTTATTCCTTTCTTCAAATAATAACCTTAATAATGCTATTAAAATACAGGAACATGAAATAAACTTTATTGACTCTGTTTGCCTGCCTGGCCGCTTTTGTGTCGAGGGGGCAGAATGTAGACACTATCCCTTATTTCAGAATTGACTCCCTGCCCGATGCAGGGTTCTATCTGCCCGCCCCGCCCGACACTAACAGCCAGCTGTTTATTGACGATTTCCAGCAATGGCTGTGGGGCAAATCGATGCGCCATACCCCAAGGGGGCAGCAGGCCAGCTGGGAATCGCTATATGGCAATGAGCGGATGTGCGGTATATACAGCGAGGCACTTGGTTTTACGGTCAGCAAGGAGACCACCCCTGCTATCTACCGTCTCCTCTCGCGCGGGGAGAGAACGGCTGCACAGGCCGTCCGCCGTGCCAAGGCGAAGTATATGCGTAAGCGTCCGTTTGCAAGAATGAATGAGCATGTGGCAGGTGCCTTTGACAACGAGGAGGAGCTGCGCGGCAATGGTTCCTATCCATCAGGCCATACATCGTTGGGTTGGACCACTGCCCTCATTATGGCACAGATGGCTCCCGAGCTGCAGGACACCATCCTGCGTCGCGGTTGGGAGTATGGCGAGAGCCGGGTGATTGTCGGCGCACATTGGCAGAGTGATGTCGATGCCGCCCGACTGGCTTCTTCAGCCTGTGTGGCACGCATTCAGGCAAGCCCCGAATACCGTGCCGACCTCGCCGCCGCACGTGCGGAATTCCTTCTCTGGCACGGTTCCACACCTCAAAATGTCGACTTCCCCAATGGCCGTCGCATTCTGCCTCCCCCTGTCGACACCGCCAGCTACCGTTTCCAGGGCGATGTAGCTGCCCATTGGCTTGCCAAGGGCGAACGCGACTCTGAACGTGGAGCCCAAGCCCAAGCCGATGCCGCCAACAAGGTACACCATTTCCTCAACCAGTTCTCCACCTGTCTGAACATGCATCTCGACACCCTCAACGCTCCCCATATCACCGCCTACCTCACATACGTCAGAAAGGCTCTCAAGGAGCAGGCTGGCCGACTCAAGAATACAGGATTCCGCCGCCGTCCCTACATGCAACTGGCCGAGCCTACACTCATTCCGGACGAGGAGGAATCCCATGCCCTCACCACCTCCTACCCCTCATCCCATTCCACTTTTGGATGGGGAATGGCTTTGGCAATGGTCGAATTGACTCCCGACAGCATGAACTCCGTACTGAGACGTGGTTTCGAATATGGTCGCAGCCGCATCATTGCGGGCTACCATTGGGCTACCGATGTTCAAGCCGCCCGCCTTGTGGCCGCTTACACCTTTGTCAGGCTTCAGCGCGAGCCCCGTTTCCAAGCTCTCCTCGACAGTGCACGAGCCGAATATGACCTCCTAAGCGACCATACTGTCATCCCTTCCAACACTGCTGGCAATGAAGTGCTCCTCCACCAAGTGGACAACACTGTGACGCTCGCTTTTACCGACCATCCCATCCATGGCATCCTCAACCTCTACTCCGTCGATGGCCGTCTGATGAGTACCCAATCCATCAACAGCAATACCTCCATCGACCTTTCCAAACTTCCCCATGGCGTTTACGTCGTCACCTTCACCGGCAAAGACAAGTTCTGCAGCTTAAAGGCCGTATATTAATCCCATATATACGCCATTACAAAAGGGAACCGCGATTCACGGTTCCCTTTTTTCTTCATTGCTCGATTACATGGAGCATCTACTTTCTTATTGCATTGTATTTACAGGTCGGTTAATTATCTGTGTTCGGGGCATCCATTTCCATTCCCATCAGGATGACTCTCTCCTCTTTCGCGAAACCGTATCTCCCGTAAAAGTCCTTCAGCCATCCATCGGCAGCGGTAATCAGATGAACACCCACTATGCCCTGACGTTTCAAATCCGTCATAGCCTGATCCATCAAGCGGCGTGCAATACCGTGCCCCTGAAACTTGGGGTCTACAGCCAAATCGTTAATCTCAAAAGTCCTGCCATAGTGGAAGAGCATGGAGGTCCCTAACAAAAAGCCCGCCACCTCATCGCCAACAACACATTCAAGGCCGTAGGATTGAGGGCATTGCAACAACTCTTTTACATGGATGGCGGCATCAGCCTCTTTCCAAGGGTCGCACCACGGTTCTCCCGAAAAGGCCGCGGCATATATCCTGCCGTATTCTTCCACGTGATTGATATCACATGCTTTGATTCTTAGCTCCTTATTCATAATTGGGATATTGTTATTATTCAGCTTTAAACCTGCACCATTGTAACCGAACGGTGTCCCAGGTCGTGTTTATTCAATTTCAAACACCCACGCACCTGCCCCTACGGTACGCTGCCGCTTGGTATGGGGGAAGACCGTTGCTGTGGTTCCTCGTGGCACAGTGAGGTGCAACCGGTCACCCTCAATTTCCACTCGGATGGTGCCATAAAGGGTGGGCTTGGTGGCTTTAACCCATTCAATGCCTTTGCAGGGTTGCGGGTCGATGAAGAAGTGACGGTATCCCGCCGCCGCAGGGTCGGGTCGGATGCCTGCCAAGGCCTGATAGAACCAAATGCCTATTCCGTTGTAGCAGTTGTGTACACGGCTGCGGTCTTCGCGCACGGGCTCGCCGTTGTCCCTCTCACAGCCCCACGACTCCCACGTGGTGGTGGCACCGTGATGAATCATGTGTAGGTATCCCGGGTAGTCGGGCTGACGCAGCAGGGTGGCCATCAGGTCTGTCTGCCGCTCCTGGATGCACCACTCGGTGAAGACCGGAACGCCGACGAGGCCGACGGCAAGGTGGTCATGATACTTTGTGTGGCAGTCTTCCAACAATCGCTGTCGGACATAGGTGCGAGTGACGCTGTCGGGCGGGATGTCTTGCAGCATAGCATACGATTGGTCAAGAGGTGTGCCGTTGGCATAAGTATGAGTCTCTGGGTGATAAAAATGCCTGTGGATAGCCTCATTGAGATTTCGCCTCCATTGGGCAAAACGAACCGCATCGCTATCATGCTTTGTCATTCGGGCCATCCGAACCATGTCGGCGAGACATTCACTAATGAAGCAGTTACTGACAAACAAGGCCGATTCTCCCGACACGTCCACACCGTCGGGTGCGAGCCAGTCGCCGAGGAACCAACCCCGCCGCTCGTTGTCAGGCCACGGACGTAGGATTCCTTCCTTGCAATGGCCTTCCACAAAGCCCAGCCATCGACACATTTCGTCGTAGTGCCAATTGACGAGGGTCGAGTCGCCGTAGTTGAGGTAAGTACGCCAGGGAGCTTTAATAATAAAGCCGCTCCAGTAGGGTCCACCGCCTGTGCGGAAGGCAGGTGCCACATAGGGCAAATCGCCGGTAGAGTCCATAGCATCGCTCCAAGCTTCGAGCCAGTTGTAATAGGTGGTGCGCACGTCCCAAAGGGTTTGCAACGTCATGGTTGACGAATTGCCGTCGCCGCCGTAGCCCATACGCTCAATATGCGGGCAGTCGACCATATAGCCGCTGAAAGTGAGACACTGCAACGTATACTTAACCATGTCGTGAATGGCATTGAGACGGGGGTCGGAGCACTCGAAGGTGGCCGACAGCGAAGGGTCGACGGAACTGATTTGCAAAGCCTGGGAGGAGACATATTCGGGAATGGGGGTGTGGAGATTGGCGGTGTCGACACCACGGATACGCACATAACGGAAAGCATGCATGTGGAAACGGTTGCGGAAGAAGATGTCGTCGTCGCCATTGCCGTCGCTGATGTAGATGTCGGTCTCGGTATGGGGAGGTTTGGCAGCCGGATGGTCAAGGTATTCCATCGTTATCTCATGCCCCTCGGGCTGCGGTAGGAAGCGAGCCGAAAACCAACCCGTCACCACACGCCCGAAGTCAATCAGGATGGAGCCGTCCTCCTGTGGCATTTCAGCCACAGGATTAAGGATGTCAACAATACGGTTGCCCTCAAACCGGGACTGAGAGGACACGAAGTCGCCCTCGTCATACTTTACGGCAGGCCGCCAGTAGGGTTTGATTCGTGCGTCGTATCGCTCGCCGCCGAACTGCATCGGTTGCCAGCTGCCCGTATAACTATAGCATGAGGGAGAGGCCTCCCAAGTGCTGTCGGTTTCCACTATTTGGCCGAGAACGTGGCCACCCTCCTGCCACCATACCTCTGCACTCACAGCAGCCGGTGTGCCATATATGCGACCCCATCCCTGTCCAACCCATATCATAATCTCATTCTTGCCTTCGTGCAGATATTCAGTGATGTCGTAGTAGACCATACACGCACGTTTGTCGAGCTGAGAGACAGGAGGCTGCATCACATAATCGCCAACCTTGGTGTCGTTGATATACAACTCGTGGTAGCCCAGCGAGGTAAGCCATACATAGATTGTACCCTTACCTATATGCGATTTCTCCAACTTAATGGTCTTCCGCAACATAGGACTCTCCGCCCAGCCGTCATCCACACGGCAGCCAATGAAATCCTGCCCCATGGCAGACACCACTGGAAGTAGCATCAAAAGCAGACCGATAATCCTTGTTATTTTCATCGTGTTTTTGCCCTCAAATAACTGTATGCAATGCAATAAAGTGTCATTTATTATCCGCATTTTATGCGGCAAATATACAACTTTTTCTCGGCATACCACATTTAACAGCAAAATAATATGGTTTTTCCGACAAATGCGAAGGTGAGACTCAACAAACGAAGCTGGCATTTGGAGGAGGACTATCTATGGCGAAGTACATCATTGATACCGACTCAGGCATTGAGTACTTACGTGTGTCTGAGCGCGTGGGTCTCAGCGACCTCTGTATTAGGGAGGTCCCTATTTCTTCCCCATAAGTATGGCGGAACCTTTGAGTCCCAGCCATGTGGACTCACATCGGCTCATGAAAAGACCGTTGTCGGTGGGGACAAGCTTCACATCAGCATAGCCCATGTTTTTCAAACGCTGCACAAACGTCTGCATATCGCCATACTTCAGGCTCGAGAAGATGTCGTGGATGGCGAAGGTGCCGCCTTTCTTGAGCACACGGAGTGTCTCCATCAGAATCTCCTGTCGGTTCCGGCTTGGGATATTGTGGTATACATAGTTGCTGCATACCGCATCGAAGGTTTCGTCGGCAAAATTAAGACGTACAGCATCGCCCTTTGCAAAGGAGGTGTTTGACACGCACTCGGCTTTGGCGTTCTCCTCGCAGAGTGTTTTGCTGAAAGAGGAATACTCCACACCCCAGCGGTCGATGCCGGTCATCTGCGCCTTCGGATTGCGCTTGGCCACGGCAATGGTCAACGCACCGCTTCCGCACCCTACGTCGAGACCGCAGCCGCCTTCGGGCAGTACGACTCTCGCGGCTACGCCGTCAATTATCCTACGCGACAGCTGGCGTTTCCCATCGTATGAGAAAGCCCTATACATCAAAATCATCCAGACCGTCACGGCGAACAAGAAGAGTGTGAGGACAAGGAAGAGTATTGTAAGCACGGTTTTCCATATTCCGGCTGTGAGCAATTCGCTCACACCGAAGACAAGGAACAGGACAAGGCATACCGCGCATCCTGCCGCCGTTCCACAAATCATGCCCTTGGGCATCCAGTTTTTGTAATTGGGTTTCATGGTATCTTTTTATTTTGTTGCAATTACAGTAAGCCAGTGGTGTTGCTCGTCACCGTGGACAGCAATGTCACGGAATCCGGCATTGGTCAAATGGGCACGTAGTTCATCGGGCGTATAGGTGTGCATACCCTCAATGAGTTTCTCCCACTTCTCGTTGTTGCCCGTGAGGCCGTCATCCTCGTTGACGATGGCAAAACGGCCGTCCCCTTTCAAAATGCGGTGTACACCACGGAAGCACCCTTCCATGTCCGGCCAGAAATAGACAGTCTCAAAGGCGGTCACAATGTCGAAAGAATTCCCATCAAAAGGCAACACAGAAGCATTACCTTCCAGCACC
>JAEEGL013447207.1_pt1 | contig 11998 bp, 11 predicted proteins | sample 9134231 | NCBI WGS metagenome assembly JAEEGL01 (sample SAMN16246548, study PRJNA631951) | gut metagenome | biome: gut microbiome; feature: rumen; material: fiber-attached | host: Bos | place: Iran: Karaj | collected 2018-10
AGGGTGATCCCGTCCGGGGTATAGATGGGGTCGCCCACCACGGTGTCCACCTTGAGGATGTTCTTCACATTGTCCATGGTGGTCTGCATGAGTTCGCCGATGGGATTCTTGTTCTCGATCTTATCCATTGCTGTTCTTCCTTTCCTCGACCGCAGTCGCTTCTTCTATCGTCGTGTTGAGAGTTTCCGTATTCTCCGCCGCTTCCTGTGCTGCTTCTTCCTGCGCCGTCTCTTCGGCCGGCTCGGGCGGGTTGAGCTTCGCTTCGCGCTTCTGCCGGCGCTTGCTGCGCAGCAGGATCTTCAGAGCCCCGAAGCCGATACCGAGCACCACACCCAGGATCTGCCCGATGCGGATCGTCAGGCACAGGCCGAGATCCAGATGCATCCAGTCTGCTGTGAAGTCCACGTCGGTGCGCACCTCGCAGTCCTTCACTGTAAAGCGTTCCCGGCAGAGCGGTGCCAGGCTCGAAAGCGCGGCGTTGACCCAGCCGTAGGTCATCGCCACATTATAGGGATCGTAGCCTGCCGCGGTGTAGCGCAGCACGAACCGGTCCACCTGGAACTTGCGCCCGAGCTTTCCGAAGCCCTTCAGCGCCACCTTCACCAGCTCCAGCAGCTCGTCCCGGTTGAAGGGCAGCTTCCGTTTTTTCTTTGGCTGCTCCTCCCCCTCTTCGGGTTCCTTTTTCTTCTTTTCCTTTTTCGGTTTTTTCTCGCGGGGCGGCTTGTTCGGGTCAGGTGGCGGCTTGGGATAGAGCTGCAGCAGCATCCCCATCACCTTTGCGGAGACATGCAGCTTTCCGTCCTCATAGCCAAGGTCCGCCCCCACCGGGATCAGCAGGATCAGCACGATCAGGCCGATCAGCACGCCCAGTATGATAAGGCCAACCACGTATCATCACTCCTTCGGAGACAGCTCCGGCTCATTCTCCTGCAGCTCGTGCAGACTGATCTGGCCGGGCGTCACCCCGTTTTGAAGTTCATCGATCGCTTTCTGGAGTTTCTCGACCCCCTCGCTGCCCGTGAGATCCGGCAGCGGCGGAAGCTCGGAGAGTTCGGAGATGCCCATGGTGCGCAGGAACACATCCGTCGTGCGATAGAGCGCCGGGCGGCCCGGTACGTCCAGACGGCCGCAGACCTCAATGAGCCCGCGCTCGGTCAGCGCCCCGACAGTATAGGAACTGTCCACCCCGCGCACGCGGTCGACGTAGGCGCGCGTCACAGGCTGGAAATAGGCCACGATCGCCAGTGTCTCCAGCGCGGGCTGCGAGAGCACGGGCGGGCGGCGCTGCTCCAGGGTTTTCGTGATGAGCGGGGCAAACTCCGGTGCTGAGCACATCTGCAACCTGTCTTCCAGCCGGAGGATACGCATGCCGCGCCCTTCGCGGCGGTAGGTTTCCGCCAGTTCCTCGGCGGTACGGAGAATATCCTCCTCATCCGTATTGAGCACAAGCGAAAGCCGGGCGGCCGGAACGCTCTCCCCCGCTGCAAAAAGTATGGCCTCGAGGGCCGATGAAATATCCATAGATTTCCTTATTCGTCCAGTATTTTTTCCAGGATCTCGTCCATGTCGCCGCCGACGAACTCCACCACATAGTCCCCGTCTCGCCGGTCGATATGGATGCTGCCCATGCTGCACATCTCGAGTACCGACATGAAGGTCGCCACCACCTCCGAGCGCGAAGCACACTGCTCATACAGCGCCTTGAGCGTCGAGGGGCCTGCGCGCAGGCTCCCGAGGATCTGGCGGCTCTTGTCGCGGATGCTGTAAACGATGCGCCGCGGGATGGCGCGGGAGATCGTATCCTCGTCTTCACCCGTGCGCACGCCGCGGGAATACACCGCGTAGAGCGCGCGCAGCAGATCCACCGGCTCGTGCCGGTATTCGTACTCACGCCTGGTTTTCGGCAGGGGTTCCGGGAGCTTGGCAAAATAGAGCAGGCCCGTTTCGGAGGCTTTCTTCAGTTCCGGCGTCACCTGCCGGATCGCGGAAAAGGCATCCTTGGCCTTGAGCTGCTCGAGCGACTGCAGCAGCACCTCCAGCTCAGAGACCTCTTCGCCCCCGGTTAGGAGCGTGCGCGTCTTGATATAAAGCAGATGGGCAGCCATCTGCACGAACTCGCTCGCGATCTCCAGATCCATCCGCTGCATCTCGTCCATCCAGGCGAGGTACTGGTCCAGGATCTCGGAGATGCTGACGTCCCGGATCTCAATTTTATTTTTCTGCAGCAGCATCAGGATCAGGCTCAGCGGACCCTCAAAGTCCTGCATCGCATCCCGGTCCCGGACGACCGCTTCCAGATGAAAGTTCGGGTTTTCCATGCTACCTCAGTGAAACAGTAATGTAGAGAGCGCAAAGCCCCCCTCTGCGATCGGAAACAGCAGGTCGTAGACCGCGTCGATCGCCGCGGAGAGCGGCCGACCGAGCGTCCCCGCCCAGACCAGGGCGAAGAGCAGCAGCGAACCGTAGCGCTCATAGCGCAGCACGAGCCGATAACCCTCGTCGTTTAGGAACGAAAAGAGGATCTTCGAGCCATCCAGCGGCGGGAAGGGCAGGATATTGAAGACGGCGAGGCCCAGGCTGATGACGGCCGTAAGGTTAATCATGCGCAGGAAATAAAGCCCCGTCGCATTCGCGCTGAGCGGACGGTAGAACAGCCCATAGAGAAACAGAAACACGATCGCGATCAGCACATTGCTCGCCGGTCCCGCCAAGGCTGTCAGCGCCATGCCGCGCTTGGGGTTTTTGAAATAGCGCATATCCACCGGGACGGGCTTGGCCCAGCCCACGTGAAAGGCAAGCATCATCACCAGACCCATCGGGTCGAGATGCTTCAGGGGATTGAGAGTCAGCCGCCCGGCGCGCTTCGCCGTCGGATCTCCGAGCTTCCAGGCGACCAGCCCGTGGCTCAGCTCATGCAGGGTGATGCACAGAAGCGACGGAATCACGCCCAGCAGCAGGCTGAGCAGATACGTGAAATCAAAGCCGTTTCGAATGTTCTCCCAGGTACTGATCCCGCTCACCCCCAATTTGTTATACTATAGCAAAAAAGCGTGGAAAACACAAGTGCGTCTTCTGCTCTCTCACATAAAACGATTCTGCTCCTCCCGATAGACAAAGCCCACGGCAGCAAGCCGGTTTTCGAGCTCTGCCCGGTCGAGATCCCGGTCCTCGCAGAACGCGTCGAGGTCGTCGTACTCGTCGCGGAGCTTTGTGTTTACATAACTCAACAACACCATCGGATCCTGCGGTAGCATAGAAGTCCTCCCTCTGTGTGATGGTTCCAGAATAGCACGTCTCCCCGGCATTTTCAACGGGCGGCTGGGCAGGCGTCCGCTTTCGATTGCGCACAATTTTCTCGAATGAAAACAATCTGTGAACGAGCTTGACAAATTCCTAGTGCGGTGCTATGGTATTTATGCAAACAGGCATCCGCCGCCGGATGCCTCTCTTTTCACCTGCGTCTTAGCACTCAATCCGTTTGAGTGCTAAGATCTGCCTGTTCTTTCAAAAGGAGGAGCGCACATGACTGTCTTTCCCATTTATAATATCCTGGCTGTACCCGACGTCAATCTCTACGTCAAGACCGAAACCTATCAGAAGGTCACCGGCAGGACTCCCGTGCCTGAGGAGAAGCTTGTCCTGATCGTCGCGAAGGAGGATCTCGACCGCGAGGATTTTGCGCCTGACAGCTTTTATCCCATCGGCTTGCGCGCCGTGATCAGCGAAGTCAACCCCAACGGTTTTCTGATGCTGCGCACCGCGAACCGGGTCAATCTGGACGATGTTGTCGTCTACCGCGACCATAGCATCGACCTCTCCCTCTCCCGCCGTCCGGATGTGGACGACCTCGACCGTGAGGACGCCGAACGCCGCCTCAAGGCGGTCAAGAGCGCGATGCTGGAATTCGCCGAGGGCTTCCAGTGGGGGCAGGCTGCCCGCGCTTTTGTCACTCAGTGGACGAGCATCGGCGAGGCAGCCGTGCTCATGTCCCCCTGGATGCTCAACTCCAACGCCGAGCGCTACGCCGTGCTGGCCGAGGACAGCCTCGCGAAACGCACGGAGATGCTCGAGAAGCTGATCTACGAGAATCTGGAAATGGGGAAGGTCCACCGCGAGGCGGCCAATGCCCAGGAGCAGGATCATCAGAAGATCTACAGGGAGTCCGCGATCCGCAAGCAGATGGAGTACCTGCAGCACGAGCTCGACGAGATGCACCCCGAAGATGTCACCGACCTGCGCAAGCTCGAGATCAAGATCGAGGAATCCGGCATGAACGAGACGGCTCGCAAGGAGGCCGACAAGGTCCTCAGCCGTCTCAAGCATGAGGGGCAGGGCGCCGAATCCGCACTGCTCTACGACTATCTCGACTTTCTCGCCTCACTCCCCTGGAAGAAGGAGAAGGCGCGGGACATCTCCCTTGACGAGGCAGCCCAGGTGCTCGACGAGGAACACTACGGTCTGAAGAAGGTCAAGGAACGTATCATCCAGCAGCTCGCCGTCATGAGCCTCAAGCGCCAGCAATCCGGCTCGATCCTGCTCTTTGTCGGCGCCCCCGGCACCGGCAAGACCAGCATTGGTCAGTCCATCGCCCGGGCGCTGCAGCGCGAATATGTCCGCGTCTCACTCGGCGGCGTGCGCGATGAGGCCGACATCCGCGGCCATCGCCGTACCTACATTGGGGCCATGCCCGGCCGTATCCTCGACGGTATCCAGAAGTGCGGCGTGTCGAACCCGGTGATGGTGCTTGACGAGGTGGACAAGCTTTACGCTTCCTACAACGGCGACCCGGCCAGCGCCCTGCTCGAGGTGCTCGACCCCGAGCAGAACAGCACCTTTACCGACCATTATCTCAACGTGCCGTTCGACCTCTCCGACGTGCTTTTCATCTGCACCGCCAACTCCCTCGACACGATCCCCGAGCCGCTGCTCAACCGCATGGAAGTGATCCAGTTTCAAGGCTACACGCCCATTGAGAAGCTGCAGATTGCCAAACGCCATCTGCTGCCGAAAGCCATGCGCAGCGTGGGGCTCAGGGAGGATCAGCTCACCGTCACGGATGAAGCACTCGAAGCGATCATCAGCGACTATACGCGCGAGGGCGGCGTACGCGGGTTGAAGAAACGGCTCGAAACGCTTTGCCGCACCGAAGCTGTCAAGCGCGTGCGCGGCGAGGGCGAGAGACTCACCGTCACGGTGGAAAACCTGCGCGAGGTGCTCGACGCCCATCCGGTCCCGCACCGCTCCGTGCCCGAATCGGTACGGCCCGGCGTCGTCACCGGTCTGGCCTGGACCCCGGTGGGCGGCGAAATCCTGTACATAGAGACGATGCTGACGCGCGGCAGCGGCAAGATCCTTATCACTGGCCAGCTCGGCGAGGTGATGAAGGAATCGGCGCAGATCGCCGTAAGTCTGGTCAAATCGCTCTATCCCGAGCAGGCTGAGCTCTTCGAAAAGAACGACCTGCATATCCATGTCCCCGACGGCGCCACGCCCAAGGACGGTCCTTCCGCCGGTATAGCGCTCACAACCGCTCTCGCCTCTCTCCTCTGCGACAAGCCGGTCGCGCCGAAGATCGCCATGACGGGCGAGGTGTCGCTGCGCGGCGGGGTGAATCCGATCGGCGGGCTGCCCGAAAAGCTGATGGCCGCCCAGCGCGCCGGGGTCGAGCAGGTCTTCATTCCGGCGGAGAACGACGACGATCTGCGCGACGTGGCCGAGGAGGTGCGCAACGCTCTGACCATCACGCCGGTGCAGGATGTGGCCGAGGTGCTCGCAGCGCTGGAACTTGCGCCGAAGAAACCGGCGCTGCGTCAGCGCAGCCGCAGACCCGGCCCCAAGGCGGAAACGCTCAGCGCCTGACGGGCCCGCCCTTCCTATAGCGCATCACGCACAAAAGCCGGACGGTATAAACCGTCCGGCTTTCTGATTCTCACATGTCTTTCTTCTCAAAGGGGATCATCCCTGTGCGCCCGAGCGCAAGCATCACGCCGGGGATCAGGATCAGGTGCAGCACAATGCCCGGGATCGCGTTGAGCAGGGCTCCGGCCACAAACATCTTCCAGGTGAAAGTCCCGCCGAAGCCGAGCAGGACGCAACGCGCCAGGCCCCAGACCACACGTCCCGCGATCATGGCCGCGATCAGGGAAACGTAGCAGGAGCGCAGGCAGAAGTATCCTTTCCGGAAATACAGGAAACCCGAGACCGCGCCGTAGGTAGCCAGCTCAAAGGCCATGGCGATCCCATTGGGAAAGATCACCGGCATTCCGAAGAGCACCGAACGCACCAAGGGCAGCAGGAAACCGACGGCAATACCGTACGGCCAGCCGCAGATCAGGCCGCAGAGAAAAACCGGAATGTGCATCGGGCAGAGCATCTGGCCGATCTGCGGGATCTGCCCGGTCAAAAACGGCAGGACCAGTCCGAGTGCGAACAACATGGCCGATACGGTCAGGCAGCGAGTGTTTGTCATTTTCATAAGGTGGTGCCTCCTCTCCCATCCTGCTCTTTGCGTTTCCGAACATAATCAAACCAAGCCAGGTATTCCGGCCCGAGCCGCTCCACCAGGTCCCGCGCCTCGCGCGGACGCACCGCCGCGACATAAAGACACTGCTGGGCCAGCTGATAGCGCCGTGCGGCGTTGAAACGGGCAAGCTCCTCATCGCTGTACTGTCCGAGCGCGGAGACCTGCTGCTGGGCGCGGAAGAAGCGGATAAAGGCTTCGCAGGTGTCGCGCCCGACCAGTGGAGCCAGCAGGGAGAAATCGTTGCCGGAGCTGTCCAGCGCCCGGGAGACCATCTCCCAGCGGCGCGGATCGGCATGCCCCTCCGTTCCGGTGTAAGCCGTGCGGAGGTAGAGATCGTTGTTGGCAAGGAACTCGAGCACGTAGGGATTGATACACTTGCGCACAGCCCAAGGCATCCAATTGTCCACCGTCGTACGGATGTAGACATGCGCAAAGCGGCCGAAGAGCGGCTCGGCCAGATCATGGGCGGCGCTCGATTCGCTGCGGTCGTTGCCCGCGGCGACGATGCGCGCATTCGGCGGCAGCGGCCAGCGGTTGTTGACAAAGCGCTCGAGCACGATCTTGAAGATGACCGACTGGGTCTGCTTGGTGGCATTGGTCAATTCATCGAAAAACAGGATGTGTAGCTCCCCGTCCTCGCACAGGCGCTCGAGCTTCACGAGCCAGACGGGCTTGATGTCGATGATCTCGTCCTTCGTCTCGTTGTAAACGGCACGGCCGTTAATGGTCTCGGGTGTCTCGTTTACGAGCTCGATGTCCAGCACCTGCGGGTCGATCTCCTTCACGCGGTCGCTCTTGCCGTCGCCGGACAGGCCGTGGATAAACACCGGGATATCCGCCTTGACAAAGGCGCGGATCAGGCTCAGCTCGTCATGCTCCCCGACAAAGAAAGGGGCATCCTCAGGCAGGTCCTGCGCCTCCTCCGCCGTAAGCTCCTCCGGGAAGACTCTCTCGAGATAAGCCGTCGCCTCTTCCCGGCCGAGTCCGCCAAAGAGGGCAGCGGCGCTCAGGAGCAGGCGGTTTGCCGCATCGTAGAGCCAGCGCACAGGCCGCAGCTCAAGGAAGACGGATTCTCCCTCGCTTACGACAGTGCCGTCAGACAACTGCACATAGCCGGTCGTACTGCCCGCAGCAGCCTCGACGCGCACGATCTGCTTGGCGCCGAGCCGGTAGACCGGCAGCGTCTCTCCACAGACGGTGATACGCCGCCCCGTATCCGTGAGTCCCCCTGCCTCGAACTGCTTTTGCGCCATATCGCGCAGGCTGGTCTCCAGGATGACGGCCGGGTAGGAGCCGAGCTCCGCCGTGGCGAGCCCTCCGCTCTCTCCGACATGCCGCAGGAGCTTTTCCTCCCCCGGCTCGAGCAGCAGCGCCGGGCGCACCGCGCATACCGCGCATTCGTTCGGGCGGCCGAAGCGATCGGCGCAGGCGCCGTCCTTCAGGTACCAGTTGACCTTTCCGCCGTCGACAGTGAAGCCGTCGTCCGGCACCGTCAGCAGGACCAGATCGCTCGCGGGGGCTGCTGCCCCCAAGCTGCGCAGCAGCGGCAGAGGCTTTTCAAACACCTGCTCATGTGATAAGAAAATCGATCTCATGCGTCTCTTTCTCCTCGGGTTTTCGTACATAGATCACACGTCCGCCCTTCGGGTGGACAGGCATATCGCTGTATACAAGCCAGATGGCGTCGCAGCGTTCCTCCGGCATCTCGGCATAGCCGTCGGTGAAGATGATGCGGGTCTCGGCGTCGCCGGTAAAGGCGTGGATCGCGGCTTCAAAGTTGGTGCCGCCTGCGCCGCGCAGCTCAAGCTTGTCGATATCCTGCTCGCTGCGTATCTCCTGAAAGCCGTAGAACTCTGTGTCAAAGCAGCCGACGCGTACCACCGCATCCGCCTGCAGAAGGCCCTTCACACCGCGCACGAAAGCGCGCAGCAGATCGGCGTCCACGGAGGCGCTGGTGTCGAGCAGGATCTCCGCGTGCGGCACGGGGTAAGGTTTGAAGCGTTCGCGCAGCATGCCGTCCCGGATCGTGTCGCCCGGGAACCAGTCGTAGTCGAGCTGCAGGCTCGGCTCGAGCAGATCGGCCAGTCCCGCGATGGCATCCGCGAGGCCCGGGTCCGCGATCTCGCGCTCTCGCGCCCCCTGCTCCACGTCCGCCAGGCGGCCCTGGAGCGTCCGCTTCGGGCGGCGAGACTTCGCATCCTCCCGCCCATCCTCGCTCTTATCGTCCTTTTCCTCTCCGACCAGACGGCCGTAAATCTCCTCGACGCTCGCCGTATCGCCCGTCGGCGGCAGCACTGCGTCCTCCGGAAGCTCAAAGCCGTCGGCCAGAAGCATCGCATTCACGACCGCGTCGCTCGCCTTTTTCCAGGCGTAGGCGTCCTTTCCCGCACCGCGCTGTGCATGCGCCAGGCGGATGTGCAGCAGCTGCTGGGCCAGGTAAAACAGCTGCAGTTCCGGCGGATAGAAGTGCAGCCGCCGGCCGTTATAGAAGATCACTCGCCCGTCGTTGTCCACCGGGGCCGCCTCTGCACTCTCGCGCAGCTCAAGCATCCCGATCGTCTCCCGCCAGGGCGGGTAGCGTTCCGCCAGTTCCAGTCGCAGGGCATCCAAATCCATAGTATCACCTGTCGTTATACTACCTGTCGGATAGGAAAAAGTCAAGCCGGGGGCTTTGCCCCCGGCTTGACCGGTTCCGTATGAAACAGATGCTTACAGGTTCTGGGCTGCGTGCTCGCCGGCGATATAGCCGAAGGTGACGGCGTGGCCGAGCGACAGGCCCGGATGGAAGAAGGGATAGTCGGGCGCGCCGTAGAACTGGCCGCCCAGGTTGCCGACCGCGTAGAGGCCCTTCACGACCTCGCCCTTCTCGGTGACGACGCGGCCGAACTCATCGGAGAGAACGCCCGCCGTGATCGAAGAGCAGCGGATGTGACGGCGGCTGCCCCAGAAAGGAGCGGTGCCGAACTTGTGCAGATACTTCGGGTCCTTGCCGAAGTCGAGGTCCTCACCGGCCTCGCACAGCTCGTTGTAGCGGTTGAAGGACTCGACGGTCTTCTCGACAGGCAGACCGAGCTTTTCGGCCAGCTCCTCGATGGTGTCAGCACGGAAGGTGTCGATCAGTTCGGGGAAGACGCTTACATGCAGGCTGGGATCCTCGTCCTTGAGGTAACGGGCCATGACAAAATCGGGCACGGGCGCGTCGCAGTAGGACATGTAGTCGTTGTCGTAGATCTGGACATACCAGCCCTTGGAGCCGCTCTCCGCGTGCTCGTGGTCCATGTTCTCACCCACGAAGCCCGGCTGCCAGCGCAGGACGTTGGAGATGTAGGCCATGTCGACCTCCTCGGACACGAAGCGCTCGCCTTCCATGTTCAGGTCCAGGAAAGCGTGCTCGTCCCACATAAGGCCCGCATCGAAGTCGTGCATGACGTGGCTGTGGGCAACGGGTTCCATGGCGCCGCCGGCCTCGATCGCAAGGATGTTGCCGTCGCCGGTACGATGGTAGACCTTCTTGTCGAACAGTTCGATGTCCGGGCAGAAGCGGCGGACCATGGTCGCGTTGTTCTCATAGGCGCCGGTGGCCAGGATGACGGACTTGGCGTTGAACTTCACGAAGCTGCCGTCCGTTCTCTGGCCGACGCAGCCGACGATCGCGCCGTCGGCGCCCTTCACGAGCTGGACGACGGGCGTGGAGAAATAGGTGCTGAGATTGTCGAGACGCTCCTCGGCATCAGCCAGGATACCGGCGACCAGGGTGCCGTAGTTGTTGGGCTTGGGCCCGAACCAGGGGGCGAAGACCTCGACCTTGTCCTCGCCGAAGTCGAAGGACTGCGTACCGTCGTGCATCACGCCGGTGAAGAAGGTGGAGGTGTCCTGATACTTCGAGACGCCGGTCTTGTCGTTCTTCCACTCGGTTTCCTCGGTGATGCCGCCGCGCTCGCAGACGAACTTCAGCGCCTCTTCGGAGCGCTCGATATAGGCCTCGAGCAGCTTGCGGTTGGGACGCCAGCAGTTCACGGCGGTGGCAAAGGTGAGCCACTTCTTCAGGCCGCCCTCGGTGGAGCCGCCCTTGATGATGGCGGAGGAGCAGTTGCCCTGGGAGACGGCGACGGGCTCCTTCTGCAGCACAGCGACCTTTGCGCCAAGCTCTGCCGCATGCACAGCCGCGATGACGCCGGAAGCGCCGGCGCCGCAGACGACGACGTCCACGTCGATCTCTTCGGCAAAATCGGTGATGGGTTCAAGGATGACCGCGGAGGCGTTGACATCCTCGGCGGTAATATCGGTCAGGATGTACGCGCCATCGGACTCGACCTCGGGCTTGGCGGAGCCGGAGACGACGGTCTCGCCCTTGGCCTGGGCAATGCAGTTATTCAGGGCGAGCTTCACAGCGCTGGTGGTCAGCGTGGCGCCGGTGACGCCGTCGATTTCGGCGCTCTGCGCGGCGAGGACCTGCGCGGTCAGTTCTTCCGCGGCGGCCTGGCCGATAGCCGGAGTCTCCTCGGCAACGTCAAGAACGACGTCAACGATGCTGTTTTCGTCGAAGGTCGCCGTCACGGTGACGGTGCCCATGCCGGTCGCGGAAGCGGAGTAGGTGCCGGGGGTGTAGATGCCCTCAGCCGAGGCCTTCGTGCTCAGGGCGCCCAGGCCCAGTCCCGCCAGGGTCAGGGATGCGGCACCGGCGACGGAGCCCTTCAGAAACTCTCTTCTGGAAATGTCTGCCATGTTTTTTCTCCTTTTTTGTTGAAAAATGGTGTGTCTGCGCTATAATAGTTATAAACCCTGTCCTTGGGACAGGGTCAATAGGGAAATCGTTTTTTTGACTGATATTTCAACAAAAGGAGGCGAACGGTGAAGATCAACGAACTGGCGCGGCTCACCGGGCTCAACGCCGAAACCATTCGCAAATACCGGGATCGCGGTTTGCTCAAGCCGAAGTGCAAGCCGGAAAACGGCTATTACGATTATTCCAACGCCGACTTTTTGAACCTGCTCTACATCCGCAAACTGCGCGGCGCGCACCTCTCGCTCGATACGATTGAGGCGACCTATGCCGGGGGCGACGCCCAGACGCTGCTGGAGGGCTACCGGGCCACCGTCGAGACGCTCGACGAGCAGATCCGCCTGCTGCTGCGGCGCAAGAGCATGCTGATGCTCACCTACCGGCATTACGAGCGCGAAGCCGCGGGCCAGGGCGAGGTACGGCTGATCGAATCCTTCGGCGATAAAATCGACTCCTATTTCGTTGGCCGCGAGATGGATCCGTTGCTGAAGCTCTGGGTCAAAAACGTCGACCTGTTCACACGTGTGCTCGGCATCGAGCGCCGCTGGTTTGAGGAAGCAGCCCTCCCGGAGCGCGTACCGGTTCACATCGGCATCGGCACCTACGGCGAAGTCCTGGCGGAGAACGATTTTCCCGTCCCCGAAAAGCACCGTCTCTTCCCGAAGGGGGAGTATGCCTCCTTCTTTCTGTAG
>JAEEGL014471814.1_pt1 | contig 11998 bp, 9 predicted proteins | sample 9134231 | NCBI WGS metagenome assembly JAEEGL01 (sample SAMN16246548, study PRJNA631951) | gut metagenome | biome: gut microbiome; feature: rumen; material: fiber-attached | host: Bos | place: Iran: Karaj | collected 2018-10
AATTGATATTAAGAATTTTAAAATAGCTGATGATGATAAAATTCAAAAGGCTTCAGAAGTTGTAACAGAAGAACTTAAAAAACTAATAGATGAATATTCAGTAAAAACAGATGATATTTTGGTTGTAGGACTAGGCAACAGATTTGTAACACCAGATTCTTTAGGTCCAAAAGTAATAACAGATATTGAAATAACAAGACATTTATTAAGATATGCTCCTGAATATCTAGAACCAGGAACAAGACCGGTTAGCGCAGTATCTCCAGGTGTACTTGGAACGACAGGAATTGAAACATTTGAGATAATAAAAGGAATAATAGAAAATATACATCCAAAACTACTAATTGTTATAGATGCTTTAGCATCAAGAAGTATAGAAAGAATAAGTAGTACAATACAAATTGCAGATACAGGAATAGTGCCAGGATCTGGAGTACAAAATGCAAGAAAAATGCTAAATCAAGAAACATTAGGAATACCTGTAATAGCAGTAGGAGTACCAACAGTTGTAGATTTAGGAACAATTATAGATGAAGGACTAGATTTGTTTATAGAAAAGCTACAAGAAAAAGCAGAGTCAAACGAATATTTGAATAAATTAAAAGAACAAGACAATTATGAAGAGATAAAAGAAGCATTAGCACCAAAAGATTACAATATGATTGTAACTCCAAAAGAAATAGATGATTTAATAGAAAAGATGAAAGATGTAATTGCAAGAGGAATAAATTTTGCAGTGTAATATAAAATTAACTATTGACTTATAAACAAGTTAAATATTTAATTCGAAATAGAAAGTAAGGAAAAACAGAGGGGGTATCATCTCAATTTCAAAAATGAAAGTGAGGTGATGCATATGTTAGAAGAAATATTGATGCAATTATTGATGTACTCATTAATTACAAATATAGTTCTTGCTATCATCTCTTTTTTTATAATTATAGCTATGGTTATAATTACATATAAAAAGAATCACATCTCTGCTGAACATTAGAGATGCGATTCTAAATCAAAACTTTAATGATACCACACTTTGTGGCTCCTTACTTTCTATTTTTATTATAAAACAAATCAGGCAATATGTCAATTAATTAGTATATAAAATGTTTTTAATATATTTTTTAAATACATATTAATCTAACCGATTCTTCCAGTTGACATTAATTGTGAATAAGGTTAAAATTTAAATTGAAATGGAGGTACAATATGAAGGTTACATATGGAGATAAAGTATTTGAGGTAGAAAAAGGAACAAAAATTATAGATGTATTAAAAGAAGAGATTGAAAAAGCACCAACAGATATAATAGCATGTAATTGCAATAATAATATTAGAAGTCTATGGTATGATTTGAAAGAAGATTCAAATATAAAACTAATAGATTATTCAGATGCTGATGGTCAAAGAATTTATATTAGGGGACTTTTATATGTAATGGCAAAGGCATTTAATGACTTGTATCCAGAATATCAACTAGCAATCAATTATCAAATGTCCAATGCAATGTTTTGTGAATTAGAAGATCATATAGCAACATCAGAAATGATAGAAAAAGTTGAAACAAGAATGAGAGAAATTGTTGCTCAAGATCTTCCTATTAGAAAAGTTGTAATGACAAATGAAGAAGCAGAAGAGTTTTATAAAAAAGAAAAAACAATAAAAGGAAAGCTTCAAACAGACTGGAAAGATAAACAAAATGTTTCTTTATATTATTGTGAAGATTACTATAATTATTTCTTTGGAGTAATGCCAATATCAACAGGATATATGAAATACTTTAAATTAGAAAAATATGTAGATGGTTTTTTAGTAAGATATCCTAAAAGAGAAACTCCAACAGAAGTAGGAGAGTTCTACAATGAAAAGCATTTAAAGATAATGATGGATGAATATGATGATATCTATAAACTATTAGATATACATACAATCCATAGATTAAACAAGCAAGTAGAATTAGATAAAGCAAAAAGAAGCATTCTTCTTGCTGAAGCTTTACATGAAAAGAAAATAGCTAAGATAGCAGATGATATAACCAAATCAAAAGAAGTAAAAATGGTTTTAATTGCAGGACCATCTTCTTCAGGTAAAACTACATTTGCTAAAAGATTGGGAATACAATTACAATTAAATGGATTTAAACCAAAAACAATATCTGTAGATAATTATTTTGTTGAAAGAAAAGATACTCCTATTGATGAAGATGGAAATCTAAATTTTGAATGTATTGAAGCAATAGATTTACCTTTATTTAATGATCATCTTAAAAGATTATTAAATGGTGAATCAGTAGAAATGCCAGAATTTGATTTTAAAGTAGGAACAAAGAGATATAATGGAAACTTTATGAAACTTGAAGATGATGAAATTTTAGTTATTGAAGGTATTCACTGCTTAAACGATAAATTAACAGAAGATATACCAAAGGATAAGAAGTATAAAGTATATATAAGTGGTCTTACAGTATTAAATATAGATTATTACAATAGAATTTCAACAACAGATACAAGATTAATAAGAAGAATTGTAAGAGATAATCAATTTAGAGGTTACTCTGCTCTACATACAATAAGAATGTGGGATTCTGTATCAAAAGGTGAAAGAAAGAATATTTATCCTTTCCAACCAGAAGCGGATAGTATGTTTAATTCAGCTTTAGTGTATGAATTAGCTGCTTTAAAAGACTATGCAATTCCTCTATTAGAAGAAATTGATGAAAGTTATCCAGAACATATAGTAGCTCAAAGATTATTGATATTACTAAGATATTTTGAATCCATCACTACAGAAAACGTACCACCAAATTCAATATTAAGGGAATTTATAGGTGGAAGTATATTTGAAGTTTAGAAAAGGTGAGTTATAAATATGCTAAGTAAATTTACAAAAATAGATGAAGATTTTGTATGCGAGAATTGTGGTAAAGAAGTAAAAAAATTAGGATACACTTGCAGAAATCATTGTCCTTATTGTTTACATTCAAAACATGTTGATATTAATCCTGGAGATAGAGCAGAAGAATGTCACGGAACACTAGAACCTGTTGGTCTTGAAATAGATAGTAAAAAAGGCTATGTAATAATATTTAAATGTAAGAAATGCGGAATGATTAGAAAAAATAAAGCTGCTGAAGATGATAATATGGATTTAATTATTAATTTGAGTAAAAATGTTGAAAAATGGTAGATTAAGTGATAGAATTAAAAACTGACTAAAGGACGAGTATGCCTTTGGTACAAAAATACGGAGGTGTTTCCATGGGGTCGACAGAAGCTAATCAGCTTGTGATGGACGCAGTAAACCTGAAAATGGCAATTTTTGACATCGAAAATGGAAAACGGAGCGAGGATTTTGACAGGGGACTTTCTGAAATCCCTGAATCAATAAAAATCCAACTTCATCTGGAAGTCAAAAAATTTATGCGTCATGACATGTTGAGAGAGGATTTCCTTGAGCTGCTAAGGACGGAATACAAAAAGCTGCGAGATAAAATTGACAGCATAATCCAGGAGGCTTGAGCCTCCGTTTTTTATTTTTAGACAGTAATTTACAAAAATTAAAATAAATGATATCATAAAAACAACAAATGAAAAGGAGGAAATAGTATGAAAAACATTATTAAATTTTTATTTGCAGTATTACTAATTGTTGTTTTAGCTGGCTGTATTTATATGGCAGGAAAAAGTAAAGTAGAACCTAGTATAAACAACACTAATGAAATTGAAAATAATACTATAGGAAATAATACAATAATAGATAATAATAACATAATTATGAATAATAATACTATAAGTAACAATACTGTAAGTCCATCAAGTAACTTAAATGTTGTTCCAACGCTTCAAGATGAAATAACCAGTAACTCAGCTTGGTGTGCAACATTTCAATTGGTATGGAATGATATGAAAAACGAATTAGCAAAACAAGATGTTGTATTTACCCCACAAGAAAAGATGGCAGAGAATCTAAATAGAGAAGAATTCAAAGAAACAATGCTATCACCAGAATATTACTACAAAGTATATGGTCTTAAAACTCTTGATTTAAAGAAACAAATTGAAGACGGTATAATGCAAAAATTTGGACAGACTAGTGATGTATTAGACGATATAGATTGGGATGAAGCTAATTTAAATGATTCTAATAATCCAAATGTTAAGAGATATATATTCTATACAATGTTATATAGAAAATTTGAATTTTTAACAGCATTTGATAAATTACCAAATGGAGTATTTGGACAAAATTATAATAATACTGAATATTTTGGTATAGATGTAAATACTAATGAAAAAGTAAGTGAACAAATGAAAGTATTATATTATAATTCAAAAGATGATTTTGCAATTATTGTAAACACTAAATCAAATGACGAGGTTATTTACTGTAAGAATCCAGAAGGAAAGAATTTCAAAGAAATATATGATAATATGAATTCAAAAGCAAATACGTATACGGGAAATAGAAATTTTCTAGATATAGATGAATTCAAAGCTCCTAAATTATCTTTCAATGAAAAAAGAGAATATACAGAATTAGAAAATAAAAAATTTAGAACATTAAATGGTGAAGCAGAAATTGCAAAAGCTATTCAAACTATAAAATTTACAATTGATGAAAAAGGTGGAGAAGTTAAGAGTGAAGCAATTATTGATGTTAAAGAGACAACAGCAGTTTTTGATCCGAACCCAGTTGTAAATGAACCAAGATATTTCTATGTTGATGATACATTTGCTATATTCTTAAGAGAAAAAGGAAAAGAATTACCTTATTTCTCAGCAAGAGTAGATGATATAACAAAATTTCAATAAAGTTTTTAGATGAGCGTCGTTATTGACGCTCTATATTTAAAAGAATTTGTAGGAAATATGGAGGAATAAAATGAATATAGTAGTTTATGGAGCGGGTAATGATTTAATTGATAAATCATTTATTACAGCAGCAGAAGAATTTGGAAAGAAAATGGCTAAAAATAATTATGGACTTGTTTTTGGAGGAATGAAAACAGGAATAATGGGAGCAGTTGCAAGAGGAGTGGAAACTAATAAAGATTTGCCAATTATTTCTATTGTACCAGAAGCTATAAGAATTCGTGATAAGGAAAAATCATATGATAATGCAACAGAATATATTTATACAGAAACTTTAAATGAAAGAAAGAGACTTATGGTAGAAAAAGCGGAAGCTATTGTTGTAATGCCTGGTGGAATCGGAACATTTGATGAATTCTTTGAGGTTGTCGATTCAAAAAGAATAGGATATCATAACAAACCAATTGTATTATATAATGTAAATAATTATTATAATAAATTAAGAGAATATATAGATTATACAGTCGAAACAAATTTTACAAAACCAGATATATGGGAAACCATTAAAATATGTGAAACAGCAGAGGAAGTATTTGAGTATATAGAAAATTATAATTAATAAAATAAAACTAAAAATAAAAGAATTAATAAAATAAAAAGTCAATATTCATGTTTATAATATTGACTTTTTGCGTATAATGGTATAAAATACTTTCCATAAAATTAAATATCATTACTATGATAATGGAATTAACTAAAGGTTGTTGTAAGAGAATAAATGCCTTGGCTGTGAGCATTTTCAATAAACGTAGTTTAAGCAACACATTGGAGTAATTAAAATAAAGTGGAAAAACTTTTATGTTTTTCAATTAGGGTGGCACCGCGGAAAGAACCTTTCGTCCCTGTTTTTACAGGTACAATAAGGTTCTTTTATTGTATTAATTTATGTAAGAGGAAGGAATGAAAAAAGTATGACACCAAATGAATATCGTACTCATACCTGCGGCGAATTAAGAAAAGAACACGTAGGTCAAAAAATCAAATTAGCTGGTTGGCTACAAAACACTCGTGATTTAGGAGGATTAGTTTTCTTAGACATCAGAGATCAATATGGTGTAACACAAGTTGTTATATCAGGAGAATCTGAAGAAGTAAGAGATATCTCAAGAATTCCAATTGAATCAACTGTATCAATTGAAGGAACTGTAAGATTAAGATCTGAAGATACAGTTAACAAAAATATGGAAACTGGTGAAGTCGAAGTTGTTATTGAAAACATTAAAATATTAGGAAAAAGATTAAAGAATCTTCCATTTGAAGTAAACTCTGATAAAGACGTTAAAGAAGATTTAAGACTTCAATACAGATATTTAAATTTAAGAAGTGATAAACTTAAAAATAATATTATGCTAAGAGCAAAAATATTACAATTCTTAAGAAGCCAAATGATAGAAAGAGGATTCTTAGAAGTTCAAACTCCAATTCTTACAAGTTCATCACCAGAAGGAGCAAGAGATTACTTAGTACCAAGTAGATTAAATCCTGGAAAATTCTATGCATTACCACAAGCTCCTCAACAATTTAAACAATTATTAATGGTATCTGGAATTGATAAATATTTCCAACTTGCACCATGTTTCCGTGATGAAGATGCAAGAGCTGATAGAGCACCAGGTGAATTCTATCAATTAGATATGGAAATGGCATTTGCAACTCAAGAAGATGTATTCAAAGTAATGGAAGAAGTAATGTATAATACATTTAAAGAATTTACAGATAAAAACATTATTGGTCATCCATTCCCAAGAATCCCATATAGAGAAGCAATGCTTAAATATGGTTCTGATAAACCAGACTTAAGAAACCCACTTATTATTCAAGATGTTACAGAAATATTCCAAAACATTGAATTTAATGCTTTTAAGGGTAAAACAGTAAGAGTTATTTCAACTCCAAATGTTAAAGAACAACCTAGAAGATTCTTCGATGAAATGACTGAATTTGCAATAAATGAATGTGGAGCAAAAGGATTAGCTTGGGTAAGAGTAAATGATGATAGAACATTACAAGGACCAATTGCTAAGTTTATTGATCCAGAATCAACAGAAAAATTATTAACAAGCACAAATACAAATGCTGGAGACGCAATATTCTTTATAGCAGAGAAGAGCCCAATTGTTGAAACTTTATCAGGTCAAATTAGACAAGAATTAGGTAAAAGATTAGGATTAATAGATGAAAATGAATTCAGATTCTGCTGGATAGTAGATTTCCCAATGTTTGAATTATCAGATGAAGGAAAAATTGAATTTAGCCATAACCCATTCTCAATGCCACAAGGTGGAATGGAAGCTTTAGAAACAAAAGATCCATTAGATATTCTTGCTTATCAATATGACATTGTATGTAATGGTATAGAATTATCTTCAGGAGCTGTTAGAAATCATGATCCAGAAATAATGGTTAAAGCATTTGCTATAGCAGGATATGAGAAGAGCGTTATTGAAGAAAAATTCCCTGCATTATTCAATGCATTCCATTATGGAGCTCCACCACATGCTGGTATAGCACCTGGTGTAGATAGAATGATAATGCTTATTGCTAATGAACCAACAATAAGAGAAGTTATAGCATTCCCACTAAACAGCAAAGCTCAAGACCTACTAATGGGAGCACCTGGATATGTAACTGATGCTCAATTAAGAGATGTTCACATTAAAATAGATGTTAAAGAAAAAGATAAAGATAAAGATAAAAACAACGACTAATATTCAATAAAAAGATGAATAAATAAAAAACATCATCATAATATTTTTATGGTGATGTTTTTTATGATTTATATCAAGAATCTAGAAGATAGAAATGAAATAGCAAAGAATGGTTTTGTATATTTGTATAAAATGCTATTTAATAAAATAACTGTAAAAGAATTTGGAGATAAACTAATTTATATATTGCCATGGAATGAAGAAAGTAATAAAAAAATAAGTATTAAAAGACTAAATAAAGTATTTAAAAAGATTAATACAAAAGAAGAAAAGGATAAGAATAAGTATATTGTATTATCAAAAAAATTAAGTAGGGACGAAAGAATAGAAAAAATAATCAATGAAAAGTATTTTAAATTATTCAATGGAAGATGGTTATTTAATAACCTACAATATAAAATAATAAAGTATATAATAAAATGTAAAGGAAAAGAGCTAAGAGAACAAAATGTTTCATTGCTTATAAATCATCCAGATCAAAGTACTTTAAATATTATTAAAACAATTGCTAAAGAAGTTAAAGAACTAAGAATTGTTACAAGCAATGGTATTTATTTCAAAAGAATTGAACAAAAATTATATGGTGAAATGGGAATACCAATATCAATTGTGAATAACAAAAGAAAAAGTCTACTAAAAAGCGATATAATTATTAATGTTGATTTTAGTGAAAAACAAATTAATCAATATAGTATAAATTCTAAAGCTATAATTGTAAATATTTATAATAAAATTGAGAGGATTAATAAATCATTTGCTGGAATTAATATAAATGACTATAAGTTAAATTTAAACAACGAATACAAGGATTTATTTAATGAATATAATTTAAGTAATCAATTTGATGAAAATATTCTATATGAGAGCATGATATATACTAAGGATAAAAATACAGAAGTATTTAAAAGAATAGAAAATGATAATATTGAAATAGAATATTTAATTGGAAATAATGGAAAAATATCAGAAAAAGAATATGAATATTGTAGCTAGAAAACTAAAAACACTTGACAAAAATCGTGAAATGGCGTAATATAGTAGCAATTACTTAAGATATGTTTAATTAATAAATATATCTAAATCTCGAACATAGGAGGCCATGAAAATGGGAGAAAAAGAAGTATTATTAACACAAGAAGGATATGATAATTTAGAGAAAGAATTAGAATATCTAAAAACAGAAAAAAGAACAGAAATAGCAGAAAGAATAAAAGTAGCACTTGGTTTTGGAGATTTATCAGAGAACTCTGAATATGATGAAGCAAAAAATGCCCAAGCTCAAAATGAAGTTAAAATTGCTAATCTAGAAAACAAACTAAGATATGCTAAAATAATAGATGAATCAGAAATTGATACAAAAACAGTTCAAGTTGGAAATACTGTTGAAATAGAAGATGTTGAATTTGGTGACAAAGAAAAATATACAATTGTTGGATCAACAGAAGTTGATTTAAGCCAAAATAAAATATCTAATGAATCACCAATCGGTCAAGCTTTACTAGGAGCAAAGAAGAACCAAGTAGTAGAAGCTCATACACCAGGTGGAATTATCAAACTAAAAATTTTATCTATTACAAAATAAATAAAAGGGCGGCCCAATTAATGGCCGCTTATTTGATATTGGGAGAGTAAAAAAGTGGGAAATGATAAAATAGTTATAAAGGGTGCAAAGGAACACAATCTTAAGAATATCAATCTAGAAATACCAAGAGATAAACTTGTTGTTATAACAGGTCTTTCAGGATCTGGAAAATCTTCACTTGCTTTTGATACTTTATATGCAGAAGGACAAAGAAGATATGTTGAAAGTCTATCAGCTTATGCACGTCAATTCTTAGGATTAATGGAAAAACCAGATGTTGAATCTATTGAAGGTCTATCACCAGCGATTTCAATTGATCAAAAAACAACTTCGAAAAATCCTCGTTCAACAGTTGGAACAGTAACTGAGATATATGATTATATACGTTTATTATATGCAAGAGTTGGTATTCCACATTGCCCTAACTGTGGTAAAAAAATTGAAAAGCAAACATTAGACCAAATAGTAGATAATATAATGGAATTAGAAACAGGAACTAAAATACAAATATTAGCTCCTATTGTTCGTGGAAAAAAGGGAGAGTTTGTAAAACAACTTCAAGGTTATGTTAAAGAGGGATTTGTAAGAGCAAGAGTAGACGGAAACGTTGTTGAATTAACAGATGATTTAGATTTAGATAGAAAGAAAAAGCATAATATAGAACTTGTTATTGATAGATTAGTTATAAAAGAAGATATAAGAAATAGATTAGCAGAATCTGTTGAAGTGGCCTTAAAGTATGCTAATAATCTAGTTTTAGTAGATGTTGCAGGAAAAGAAGAAAAACTATTTAGTTCTAATTATGCCTGTCCTGATTGTGGGATAAGTATTGAAGAACTAAGCCCAAGAATGTTTTCATTTAACAATCCATTTGGAGCTTGTCCATCTTGTACAGGTATTGGATATTTAATGAGAATGGATGAAGACTTAATTATTCCTGATAAAGATAAAACACTATATGATGGAGTAAAAGCTTTTGGAGCAAGCTCAATGAAAAAGGGCGATACAATGGCTAAAATGTACTTCGAAAGCGTTGGAAAGCATTATGGAGTTGATATAAAAAATAAGCCTATTAAAAAATTACCAAGAGAATTCATAGAAAAGATTCTTTATGGAACTGGTACTGATGTAATTGATTTTGAATACACAAGTGTTGTTGGAACTAGAAAATTCTCTAGCCCTTTTGAAGGAGTTATTCCAACTCTGGAAAGACGTCACTCAGAAACAAAATCACAAGGAATGAGAACATTTTATGAGTTCTATATGAGAAATTCACCATGCCCAGAATGTAGTGGTGCAAGATTAAAAAAAGAAAGTTTATCAGTTACTGTTGGCGGTAAAAATATAAAAGAATTAACAGACATGTCAATTGGAAGAATTAAAGAATTCTTAAATAATATTAAGTTTAATAAAACTCAGCAAATAATAACAGAGCAAATATTTAAAGAATTAAACAAAAGACTTCAATTTTTATTAGATGTTGGACTAGAATACTTAACACTATCAAGAGCAGCAGGAACTCTATCAGGAGGAGAAGCACAACGTATAAGACTAGCTACTCAAATAGGATCTAGTTTAACAGGAGTATTATATATATTAGATGAACCAAGTATAGGGTTACATCAAAGAGATAATGACAAATTAATAGCAACATTAAAGAAATTAAGAGACTTAGGGAATACTGTTCTAGTAGTAGAACATGATGAAGATACAATGTATGCTGCTGATGAGATTATAGATATTGGACCAGGACCTGGTGTTCATGGTGGTAATGTGATAGCACAAGGAACAGCTGAAGAAATTAAAAAAGTAAAAGAATCTATAACAGGGCAATATTTAAGTGGTGCAAAAAAAGTAGAGGTACCAAAGAAAAGAAGAAAACCTAAAAAAGAATGTATTGAAATTGTTGAAGCAGCAGAAAACAATCTTAAAAAAGTAAATGTAACAATACCTTTAGGAGTATTTACTTGCGTTACTGGAGTTTCAGGATCTGGAAAGAGCTCATTAATAAATGAAGTATTATATAAGAATATTGCACGTGAATTAAATGGCTCAAATGAAAGACCAGGAAAATGTAAGAAAATAAATGGATTAGAAAATATTGATAAAATAATAAACATAGACCAATCACCAATTGGAAGAACTCCACGTTCAAATCCAGCAACTTATACTGGAACATTTGATTTAATAAGAGATTTATTTGCAAGCACCAATGAAGCAAAAATGAGAGGATATGAAAAAGGAAGATTTAGTTTCAATGTTGCTGGTGGAAGGTGTGAAGCTTGTAGTGGCGATGGAATTAAGAAAATTGAAATGCATTTCTTACCTGATATATATGTACCATGTGAGGTTTGTAAGGGAGCAAGATATAATAAAGAAACTTTAGAAGTTAAATATAAAGGAAAGAGTATATCTCAAGTATTAGACATGACAGTAGAAGAAGCATTGAAATTTTTTGAGAATATGCCAAAAATTAAACAAAAACTTCAAACATTATATGATGTAGGATTAGGATATATACAACTTGGACAATCATCAACAACATTATCTGGAGGGGAAGCTCAAAGAGTTAAACTTGCAACAGAGCTTTCTAAGAAACCAACAGGAAAAACATTGTATATTTTAGATGAACCAACAACAGGGCTTCATATAGCAGATGTTCATAAATTAATAGATATTCTTCAGAGATTAGTGGATACAGGTAACTCAATTGTTGTAATAGAACACAATTTAGACTTAATTAAAACAGCAGATCATATAATCGATATAGGTCCTGAAGGAGGAGAAAAGGGCGGTCAAATAATTGCCACAGGTACTCCAGAACAAATTTGTAAAGTTAA
>JAEEGL015516838.1_pt1 | contig 11998 bp, 11 predicted proteins | sample 9134231 | NCBI WGS metagenome assembly JAEEGL01 (sample SAMN16246548, study PRJNA631951) | gut metagenome | biome: gut microbiome; feature: rumen; material: fiber-attached | host: Bos | place: Iran: Karaj | collected 2018-10
CAGGCACGGCGTCGCACAGCGCCGCGGCGAGCGCGAGCGCCGCAAAAACGGCAAGCACAATCAAACTGAATACCATAGTCTGTCCTCACAAAAACGCGTACAGCGTTTCGATCTCTCCGGCATTTCCGGTTTGTTCCCGTCCGAGGTTTTCCGAGAGCGTCCGGCGCAGCTCCGGCGACCGGAGCAGCCGTTCGACGGCGTCCGCGATGCTTTGCGGCGTTTTCTCCGCAATCAATCCGTTCACGCCGTCCTCGATCTGGTCGCGCACCGTACCGAAATCCGTCACGACGATCGGACGCGCGAAGCACTTCGCCTCGTCCACCGCGATGGATTTGCCCTCAAAGCGCGAGGGCTGGATATAAACGTCGCATTGTCTGAAATACGGATACGGGTTTTCCCGCTCGCCCAGCAGGAAAAAGCAGTCGCGCACGTCCTCGGCGTCGACCAGCGATTCGATCTCGTCGTGCATCTCGCCCGCGCCCAGATGGTACCAGCGCACGCGCAGGCCGCGGCGCTTGAGCGCACCGCACGCGCCGACCGCAAGGTCGATGCCCTTCGGCGCAGACAGACGCCCTACCGTCAGCAGATTCGGCACGCCGTCCTGCGCAAGCGGCTCGTCCGCCTCCGCCATTGCGCGCAGCACCGACGGCGCGATCAGGTTATGCATCGTCGACGTCCTGCCGCGCAGAAACGGAAAATACGCCTCCGCCCTGGCGGTACACGCCTCCGACACGCCGATCACGCGATCCATTTTTTCATAAAACGGCGCGTCCATCTCCTGCCTGTCGCGCAGCCGCTCGTAATCCGTGTGCAGGAACGCGATCTTCGTGCCTGCCTGCACGCAGTCGGCCACGTAGTACGTCGGCGTTCCCTCGAGATACGCGATCGCCGCGTCGTAGCCGCCCAGACGCGGCAGAAAGCGGGAGATGTGCTTCCACGCAGCCTGCAGCCGTCCCGGAAACCAGCCGCGCATCACGCGGCCGTACTGCATCCGGCGGATCGCCTTGATGAACTTGCCGCGCGGCAGAAAATACCGCAGCGCCGTTTTGGGCGTGCTGTCGAACGCCGCGTAATCCGCACCTGCGTCCAGCACGCGCACCCACTGCGGCACCTGCGAAAGGAACGCTCCCTCGCGCCGGAACAGCAGCAGATCCACGTCAAACCGCGACCCGTCCAAAAGCTGCAGCAGCGTCACGAGGCTTTTTTCCGCCCCGCCGACGCACAGCGACGGGATCACAAACAGCAGTTTCTTTTTCAAGTGACGCCTCCTTCATGCGATCTTGCATATGCGCCCGTGCGCAGAGCCAGAAGGCGCATCCACAGCCGCGTCGCGGTGACGAATCGCAGCCGCATGCATCGCAGCAGACCGCGTTCGTATCGGTTCAGACCGTCCTTTGCCGCAGCCAGAACGGTGCGCAGGATGCTTTGCAGCGCGTCGTCCGCATAGAACGCGCGCAGCGCCCGATGACGCGCCATGCCGGAAAACGTCCGGCTGATCAGGTCGATCGTCGCCGCGATGCGCCTGCAGTAGCACAGCGCGCCGCCGCGGACGAACGCCTCGCCCTCGATGCCGAGCGCGGAAAACTGCCGCCTGTCCGACACGAACTGTGCCGTCAGCGCCTTCGCGTAGTTTTTCTGCGGGCGGCGGATCGCGCCGCTCTCGACGTACCGATAATAATACAGCGCCTGCGGCACGTAGCACACGCTGCCGCACACGCGCAGAAAATGCAAAATAAACTCTCTGTCCTCGCCGAGCCTGCGCCCGACGGTCATGCGGATATTGTTTGCCAGGATCGGCGCGCGCAGGAACAGCTTGTTCCACAGCGCGTTGGCGTCCTCGTGCGAGAGCATATACCGCACGAGCGTTTCGCTCCCGAACGGCTCGTCCGCCGGAAACGGGTACGTCCTGTCGCTCTCGCCGTCCGCGCTCCCGGCGCGGTACGCGCAAATGCACATTTGCGCCTGCGCGGCCTCGGCGGCATCGACCAGACGAGCGAGCATCTGCGGATACAGCAGATCGTCCGCGTCCGCAAACGCGACGTACTTGCCGACCGCGCGTTCGAGTCCCGCGTTGCGCGCGGCGCTGACGCCCGCATTCTTGCGGTGCAGCGCCTCGATATTCGGATATTTGCCCGCGAACACGTCGCAGATCCGGCCCGACGCATCGGTCGAGCCGTCGTCGACAAGCAGCACCTGCGTGCGTGAAAACGCCGTCTGCGCCGTGACCGAATCAAGACACGCCGTCAGATATCGCTCGGCGTTGTAGATCGGTATGATCAGAGTTACCGCCGTCTGCATCACGGCTCATCCTTTCCCGGGTACGGGTTCAGAAGATACTCTCCCGCCCCGCCCGTATGCAGCACCCGCGCAGGGACGCCCGCCGCGACTGCGTTATCCGGCAGATCGTGCGTCACAACGGCGTTCGCGCCGACGGCGACGTTGTCGCCCACGCGCACGCCGCCGATCACCTTTGCGCCCGGCGCCAGATAGACGTTGCTGCCGATCACCGGCAGCAGAACCTTGCCGTCCTTGATCGTCTGGCCGATCGTCACGCCCTGCGAGAGCGAGACGTTTTCGCCCAGGACCGCGCCCGCGTGCACGACGATGCACCCGGAGTGCGCGATGTGCAGTCCCTTGCCGATCGGCGTCAATTCGTAGATCTCCGCGCCGACCTTTGCGCCGGCGCGGTTCTTGCACAGTTTATAGAACGGAAACAGCGTATAGCGCAGCAGCGTCCGCTCACGCGCATAAGCGCACATGCGCATATAATAGGTGAACCGGAAGCCGCAGGACTTGCGGCGGCACCTGCGCAGACTGCGCCTGTCCGTCCTGCCCGTATAGCGGAACAGATCGGCCCGGATGGTCTCGTCGCGCGCCTGTTTGTCCGGAAAATACATACGTTATCCCTCGATCATTCGATAGATTTTATCCGCCTGCGACGCGTTGCCGTAGTCGGTCGCACGCGCGTTTTCGGAAAGCTGCCGGCGTTTGTCTGCATCGTCCAGCAGCGACGTGATCGCATCGGCGATCGCATGCTCGTCCTGCGGCACGATCACCGCGTCGAACCCGTCGCGCACCTGGCTGCGCGCCGTCTGAAAGTCCGTGATCAGCACAGGCTTTGCAAGCATCTGCGCCTCGCGCACGGTCACGGCCTTGCCCTCGTAGCGCGATGGCTGCACGAACAGATCGCACGCGCGGATATACGGGTACGGGTTGCTCTTTTTGCCCAGCAGCCGGAAGCAGTCCCCCACGTCCAGCTCGTCTATGAGCGCGCGCAGCGCCTGCTCCTCGCCTCCGAAGCCGACGACGTACCACCGAAACGGAACGCCTCTGTCCTTGAGGATACGCGCGACGCGCGCGGCGCGGTCGTACGCCTTGGGATAGCACAGGCGGCCGACGCTCAAAAGCCGCGGAACGTCCGTCTGCATCTCCTCCGGCTCAAATTCCAGCGCGCTTCTGCGCACGAACGCAGGCGACAGGACGTTTTCCACCGTCGTCATTTTTTCACGAAACTGCGGATACACCTTGAGGAACGCTTCGCCGCATTCCTCGGACACGGCCGCGATCCGGTCGAACTTTTCCCAGACCGCCGCGTCTTTCTTTTTGTCTAAAACCGCGCGCGTGTAATCGGTGTGCACCCACGCGAATTTTTTCCTTGCGCGCACCTTCTGCGCGACGAAATGATGCGGCCACATGAAGCTGATCGCCGCGTCGTATTCGCCGGGGAGCTTCGGCATAAAACGGATCGACGCATCCCAGAAGCCCTGGAGCGTGGCGAACGTGATGCCGTCCGCCGTCTGCGGATCGCCGACCGCCGGATATTTGCGCGAGAGCGTCCAGTGCGTCCACACACGCGCCGCGCCCAGAAGGAAGTGACCCTGCCGCAGCACCGTTTTGACCGGCGTGAGCAGCGTCGCGCACTGCGGGATCTCCGGCAGCAGACTGCAGCGCGGCGACAGGAACGGCAGCAGCTCGCCCTTGCGCGAGAACAGCAGCACGTCCACGTCGTATCTGTCATAGTCGAACGCGTCCAGCAGCCCCACCAGACTGCGCTCGATGCCGCCGATCTCCAGACTGCACGCCGTGATCAGAATCTTCTTTTTCATGCGCTTACCGCCTTAACAGCCTGCGCAGCCGCTCGCCGCCGATGATACGCACGATCTGACGCTTGAGCATCGTCTTGAAGCGCACGCGGCGCGGCAGCCAGAACTGCGCGAAATGATGGATCGCGGCGCTCTCGTCCGTGATGTAGCTGACCGCGTTGATGTAGTCGTAGGGACTGAAGAACGTGCGCGGGTAGACGGCGACACCGTCCTTTTCCTGAAACGTACCGTCGCGCACGAAGCCTCTTTGCTCAAAAAGCCGCGTCAGCAGCACGACGTTGGTGTCCTTGTAAAGCGTGCCGTCCGCCTGTTCAAAGCGCGCCGCATCGTAGTGCGCCATATAATCGCGCAGCAGACCGCATCCCTTTTCCGCGCCCATGACGCACGTGCCGACGAAATCTTTCGCTTCAAAGCCTGCGAAAAAAACGTGGTTGAGAAACGGATCGAAGGACGCCAGCACCTCGACGTCGGTGTCGAGATAGATCCCGCCCTCGTCGTACAGCGCCTCGGCGCGGGCGTAGTCGCTGACGAACGCGAAATTGCGATGCGCGTACGCGCCGCGGACGAAGTCGTTTTTCTCCACGTCGAAATTGTCCTCGTTCCACTCCGTGAAGGTGTAGTCCGGCAGATGCGCCTTCCAGGAGGCGATGCACTTCTGCACCAGCTTCGGCTTTTCTCCCCTGCCGAACCAGCAGTAATGGACGTGTTTCGGGATCATGCAGTCGTCTCCTTCGCTTTGGGAATCCGTTTCGTGTATTTCATGCCGAACAGCCAGCACAGCGGCCGCAGACGCAGCACGCGCACGAGCGCGTACGTGCCGACGGACAGCGCGATCGAGCCGAATACTTTCAGCGTAACGGAAGAATCAACGCCGAGGAACGCGTCAAAGACGCCGTAGATAAAGACGGTGTGCATGAAATAAACGACCGCGCTGATCTCGCGCGCCGCCAAAGCCGTCTGCGGCTTCACGCCGACCGGCGTCTGCAGGCCGAACCAGAAAAGGCATACGGTCTGAACCGGGAAAAGAAGGCTGCAGGACAGGTTTCCGTGCGCGGCGCCGAAGGAAAAGTACAAAAGCACGTGCAGCGCGCTCGAAACGGCGTACCCCGCAATCAGCACGCCTCCCGGTACGGCCGTTTTGTGCAGCCGCCGCGCAAAAAACACCCCGACCGTCATGAACGGCAGACCGGACATGACGACGTTGTTGCTCCAGGAAAACACGTAATAGAACAGACCGTTGATCTGTGTGACAAGCGGCAGCTGAAGCTGCAGATCGTAGCAGTACCGAAGTGCCAGTCCCGCCAGAGCAAGCGCGTACAGCAGCTTCTCCAGCCTCAAGCGCATCAGGATACCGATCACCGCCGCCGCTTCCGCCATCACCAGAACGTACCAGTACACGCCGGAGCCTGCCAGCACGATCCTGCGGATCAGCAGCGCGGCAAGATACGCCGCGGACGCATCCGGATATTTGTTCAGGTAGATATGCAATAGATAGGGCATCCAGAGCACCGTCCACGCCGCATACAGCAGCAGACGGCCGCGCACGTAAAGCCATACCTCCCGCAGACGGTACGCGCAGGCCTCCATTTTCCGCGCAAAGAAAAAGCCGGATACCACAAAAAAGAAGGGAACCGCCTGCTCGAAGAAGCAGGCGCACAGGAACTCCCACACGCTCCCTGCGGAAGGCACCTCAAAAGCATGCAGGACCACGACCAGAAACGCACAGAACAAGCGTGCAAAATCCAGTACGGGGTAGTTTTTTTTCGTCAGAACAGATTGCATTGCCGGACATCCCTCCGTTTTGCCTGATCAGAAAAGGTCGCTGCTGTAAGGCATGATCGAATAGCGCACGTTATAGAAATAAAAGATGTACAGCAGCAGAGAGCTCGGATACAGCCATTTTGATTTCTGCGGAACTGCGCCGCGCGTAATGACGTACGTCATCATCACGATCACGTAGATGCTCGTATAGATCGCGAACCGCGCGAAGATCCAGTTGTACAGCGACAGGATATAGAACGCCAGATTGATGATTCCGATGTTGACCAGAATGTCCCATTTGCGCCCGTACTGCATGCGGAAAAACTCCCGATCCATATACGCAAGGACCAAAGGTACGAAAAGCACGAACACACGGATGATACTGGAGCCCTGCTCGACGCCCTCCGTAAACCAGCCGTTGTCCGCGTATCGGGAGTACTCCGTGTCCTCCAGAATGTCCAGGAACGTCGGCAGGATCGCATTGAACGCGAGCGTCACGATCACGGTGCCGATCAGGAACACGAACGTCAGGGGCGTCCACGCCTTTCTGCGCACGACGAAATAGATCGGGATCATGACAAGCGCGCTGGTATGGAACAGCCACGCGGCAAGCACGAGCAGCAGGAACTTGAAAAAGTCGGTTTTTTTATCCGAGAGCATATATTTCATGCCCAGGATCAGGATCCCGGCGGCGGCATACTGGCGGATACCGTTCATGGAGAACGTGAAGTAGCCCGTCAGCACGTACAGCGCGATCCCCAGCTCGAACGAGCAGCTGTATTTATAAATGGCGTACACGATGGGAATACAGGCGATCAGCGCCGTGATCATGATCAGCTGGTGCGGCTCGTCCGAACGCATACGGCACCAGTACTGCAAAAGAGGATACAGGATGCCGCCGGAAAATCTGAAATGAACCGGCTCCATGTCTCTGTCCAGCAGACGGTAGGAATAAATATAAAAGAACGTGTCGCCCATGTTGTTGCGCAGTCCGGAAAAGACGCCGAACGCCGCGGCAGGCACCACAAAGCCGAGAACGTTCGGCACAGGCTCACCGAAATCGTTCAGCCGGTTCCGCGGCATAAAGCGTGCAAACAGCGCGATCAGGAAGCTTCCGAGCACGATCGCCGTGAACCAGATCAAATAATGATTCATTCTGTATTAGTCCTCTTTCCTGTTCAGGTGTCGGTACTGCCGGCGGATGCGCAGCCACCACAGAAATCCTGCCGGCGAAGCAAGAAGCGTCAGCGCCCTGCGCGGGCTGTCCGCGAGCCAGCGTCTGTCGCGCAGGATCAGGCAGCTCGAAACGTAGTGCGCCGCCTGCACGAATCGGAATTTAAAGTCCGCGTACGGCAGCTGCATGCACAGCTTGCGGCTGTACGCGAAGCCGTGCGGGTTGCGGAAATACTGACGGATCATATTCAGAGACGAACCGTCGGGCATGTACTCCACGATACAGACCGGTTCGTTCAGCAGCAGGAGCTTGTAGTCCTTGTCCAGAAGGCTGTATTTCGTGGCAAGGTTGACGTATTTTTCCCCCTCGAACACGGGGTACGGATACAGCCGCGTCAGATCGGAGCGCAGAATGAATTTCTTGTCTCCGGTCACGCCGTACTTGTAGTAGATCTCGTAGCTCGTCGCGCGCGTCACGCCCTGCGGAAGACGCGTGCCGATCACGTTGCCGTCCTTGTCGGCGTCGAGCGCCAGAAAGCCGGCGATCGTCTCGTCCCGTTCGCACGTCTGCCAGAAACGAACGATCTTTTCCACCGCGTCGTCGGGCATATAGTCGTCGGAATCGATGCAGGTGTTGATCTCCGTATCGATGTTTTCGTACGCTAAATTGTGCGCGCCGTGCATGCCCTGATTCTCCTGATACACGTACCGCAGCTCAAAGCCGTTGTCCGCGCGCATCCACGACTCGACCAGCTCGCGCGTGCCGTCGGTGGAGCCGTCGTCCACGACGAGCCAGATGAAATCCTTCATCGTCTGGCGGCACATGGCACGATAGCACTGCGGCAGGATATACGCGCGGTTGTAGGTCGGGGTAAAAACCGTCAGCAGCGGCATGTGCGTCACTTCCTTATTTACGTAAGATCCCTGCGTCCGTGAGCGTCGTCTCCACGAACGCCTTGCAGCGCAGATGCGATTCGGCGTACGCACAGTTGCTGTGCATCATCTGCGCGCGCCGATCCTCGTCCAGCAGCGTATGCACGCTCCGGATGCAGGAATCCGCGTCCGTAAAGGACAGATAATGCACGCCGTCCGCAAGACCGCCCGCGCTCTCGTAGCGCAGCGGCTCGCAGACGATCGCCTTGGACGCGGCAAGGTATTCCGCAAATTTCCAGCCCGTGGAGCCGTGCAGCCCCATGGTGGAAATATGGATATCGAACGTCTTCATGAACGCGAGGTATGCGTCCTTGCGCGTCACGGACGGGTTATCCGCCACGACGTCGGCATACTCGCGCACGGTAAACGGCGACGGCGCAACGCCGCCGCAGAAGCTGTCGCCGAATTCTTTGCGCAGCAGGCGGATGCACGCCGCGCGGCTCTCGTTGATGCGCCGGCGTTCCTCAGCCATCGCCTGCGTCAGCTGCCCGGGAAACTCTCCCGCGGGATCCCACAGGCGCGCCAGAAAGAGGATCTTCGGCTGTGCCGACACCCTGGGCGGCGCAAAGAGGTTGTCCTCCAGAACGTGCCGGTTGGCGTACGCCGTTGCGGGCAGCATGCGCACGATTTTTTTGAGCTTTTCCCGCCGCGGGTCGCACGGCGCGGGCAGATGCGCCGGATTGCCCGGCAGCGTCACGAGAAAATTCGGCGGCGTCGGCCGCACCTTCTGCCTCTCGCAGAGCAGCGCGTTTTTTTCGCGGTCAAAGCTTCGCTTGAACAGCAGGTTGCATCGATTCAGAAGATCGTTGTAAAACGACGGCATCTGACGCGCGTCCGGCAGCAGATTCTCGTATCCGTCGTTCATATCGTAGATAAACCGCAGGCCGTCGTCCGTGACGACCTCGAACATATTATACGGCAGCACGTACGGCGAGCCGGGGCGAAGCCGCTCGAACGTACAGCGCAGCTTCCCCTCTTTTTCCAGCGCCGCGAAGCCTGCCAGAGGCTGGTACAGATGCAGCGGCACCTCGCTCAATCGGATCGTTACGTGCATACGCCCTCCACACAGTTGAGATAGAATTTCTGCAGCATTTCCGTCTGCGTGCGGCTGTCGAAGCCGCGTTCGGTCACGATCGCCGCCGACCCTGCGCGGTTCTGCTGCGGCGTCACGCGCGCCATGGCTTCGGCCCATTCGTCGGCCTGCAGCGGCAGGAACGAAAACGCGCATGCCCCGAGATCGCTCTGCGGCGACACCGTATCCGCGACGAGACACGCGAGTCCTGCCGCCTGCGCCTCGACCAGCGAGAGCGGCAGTCCCTCAAATTTGGACGGCAGCAGAAAGCAGTCCATGGCCTGCAGCAGCTCCGGCACGTCCGGCCGCAGTCCGAGAAAGGAAACGGCGTCCGCAAGCCCCGCGTCCCGTACCCGGCGCTCGATCTGCGGCCGCAGGACGCCCTCGCCCGCAAGCAGCAGTCTGCCGTCCGGATGCGCCGCGTGATACCGCGCGAACGCGTCGATCAGGAACGCGTGGTTTTTCTGGTCGTTGAACCGCCCGACGTGGCCGAAAACCGTTTCGCCGCCGAGACCGAGCGATTCGCGCATGCGGGCGCGCGTGTCCTCGCTGAACGTGCACGCGGCAACGTCGATTCCGTTGTTGAGCATCCGACTCTCGCCGGCGTGTCTGCCGTAGAGCCAGCGGTTCGCTTCCGCCGAGCAGCCGAACAGATGCGTCGCATTGGGCACGATACGGCTGCGGCACCATGATTTGAACAGATTCTCCGGCAAAGCCGCAAATCCCACGCGCGTAAAGCGGGAGTTATGACTGTGTGCGATGCGCACCGGAACGCCCGCGCGTTTCGCCGCGCCGAGGATGATGCCGGTCGTCGTCTCGAGATGGGAGTGGACGATCGTATACGGATGGGATCTGAAGAACCGCGTCAGCGCATGCGCGTAGACGGGCGGCATCGTTTTCGTCAGGAACGGCATGCGGTAAATGCGGCCGCCCAGAGCTTCGATCTCCCGCTCGTAATACATCTCGTCGAACACGTTGACGAGAAAGTCGAACTGTACCTTTTCCCTGTCCATGCCGCGGTACAGGTGCATCAGCAGCGTCTCCGCGCCGCCGCAGTTCATGGAGTGCAGCACGTGCAGCACGCGCACTTGTTCCATCATGATCTCTCCGTTGTTTTATTCTCCGAAATAAAGCGCGGCCAATTCCGAAAGAACGCGCGGCGTGGAAAACTTCTCCACGCGTTCGCGTGCGCCTTCCGAAAGCCTGCGGCAGAGCGCGCCGTCGCCGAGAAGCAGGCGAACCCTGTCGCACATCTCGCGCTCGTCATGCACGAGATACCCCGTCTCGCCCTCGCGCACCAGCGCGCGATGACCGCGGTTTTCGACCGCAATCACCGGCAGACCGGACGCCATCGCCTCCATCACGTTGCGCGGCAGTCCCTCGCGCAGGCTCGACGCGGTATACAGATCGCAGACCGATAAAATCTGCGGGACGTCGTCCCGCTCGCCCAGAAAGACCGCCGGTGCGTCCAGCTCCTTCGCCAGACGCTCGTACATGCCGCCGATGTTGTCCGGGCCGACGAGCAGAAGGCGCAGGCGCGGATATTCCTCCGAAAGCGTCTTCACCGCGCGGATGAGCATGCCCTGATTCTTGTTCTCGTTCTGTTCCGCGACGTAGACCAGCACCTGATCGTCCGGCGACAGGCCGTACTGCCTGCGCGCCGCGTCGCGTTCGGCGCCGCTGAGCGCATAATACTTCTCCGTCTCGCAGCCTACCCCGTGCACGTATGCCGTGCGCCCGGCGTGCAGGAGCCGCCGCGCGCGGTCGTAATCCTCACGGTTTATGGTGATGAGCGTATCGGTAAAAAAAGACAAAAACCATTCGATCGAAAAAAAGACAAGCCAGTTCAAAACAGACGCGCCTTTGTAAAAATGGAAACCGTGCGCCGTGTAAAAAACGCGCGTGCCCTTTTTGCGCGCAGGATGCGCGGCAAGGCGCGTCAGCAGACCGCCGACGGGCGTGTGGCCGTGGACGATCTCGTAATCGCCCTCGCGGATGATGCGGCGCAGCGTTCGCAGCGCTCGGAGGTTTTTCGGATCGAAGGGATTGCGCCCCATCGGCACGCTGAACTGCCTGTCCGAGTACGGAAATGCCTCCGCCTCGCTGCAGACGGTATGCACCTCGTATCCGTGCTCCTGCAGCATGCGGAAGCACGGCAGATGAAAGTAGCGGAAGTGGATCGGCACCGTCGCCACAAACAGGATCTTTTTTTTCAATGCCGATCTTCCCCTTTCTGCTCGGTATTTATTCGATCGTGGGCGCATCGGGATTTTCATGGAAGTTCGGTACGATCTCCATCAGCAGATCGCGTACGTTTTCGTTTGTCGCGCCGCGCAGTTTTTTGAGCGCGCCTTCCATCATCTCGTCCGAGAAGTCCAGCGGCGGCGTGACGTAGATCTTATTGTTGGCGGTCTTTTTGCGTCCCGCCATCTCCTCCGTCATCGTCAGCTCCTCATACAGCTTCTCACCCGGACGCAGACCGGTGAACACGATGTCGATATCCTTGTACGGCACGTAGCCGGAAAGCCGGATGATTTTTTCCGCAAGATCCAGGATACGCACCGGCTCGCCCATGTCCAGTACGAACACCTCGCCGCCCTTGGAGAGGCTGCCCGCCTGGATCACGAGCTGCGCCGCCTCGGGGATCGTCATGAAATAGCGCGTGATCTCGGGATCGGTCACGGTCACGGGGCCGCCGTATTCGATCTGCTTTTTGAAGATCGGGATGACGCTTCCGTTGGAACCGAGCACGTTTCCGAAACGCACCGCCGCAAACTGCGTGTGCGGCGAACGGCGGTCGAAATACTGCACGATCATCTCCGTGACGCGCTTCGTCACACCCATCACGTTGGCGGGATTGACCGCCTTGTCCGTGGAAAGGATCACGAACTTCTTGACCTTGTTTTCCACGGCGACTCTGGCCGTATTGTAGGTGCCGAAGATGTTGTTTTTGACC
>JAEEGL012649772.1_pt1 | contig 11997 bp, 10 predicted proteins | sample 9134231 | NCBI WGS metagenome assembly JAEEGL01 (sample SAMN16246548, study PRJNA631951) | gut metagenome | biome: gut microbiome; feature: rumen; material: fiber-attached | host: Bos | place: Iran: Karaj | collected 2018-10
CAGCCTTCGAGCGACTCAAAGAAGTGTATGCCCTTGCGCTCGTCAACGACAAAGCCTTTGAATACAAAGATGATGACGGCTACATGCAGGAGTTTTACATCGCCAACAAGAACCACCCCGACGACCGCCGACACGACCTCGCGCTGATATTTGTGGAACTTCCCAAATACAAGCCCGCCGACCGTGGCAGCCGTGCCATCAAAGATTTGTGGCTTCGTTATTTGACGGAAATAGACGAAAGTACAGAGAGCGTTGACGCCGCAATGAGTAGCGACCCCGAAATATCTGAGGCATTGGACATCGTGAAAAGATCCGCCTATTCAGATGCCGACCTCTACCGGTACAATGATTATCTTCTCGAAATAATGACGCAGCGCAATGCCATGCTCAACGAGAGGAACGAAGGCCGTGCGGAAGGCCGTGCAGAGGGTCGTGCGGAAGGTCTTGCCGAAGGCGAGAAGAAAGGTATCGAAAAAGGCGCAAAACAAGCCAACATTGCCACCACTCGCTCTATGAAAGCCGACGGCTTGCATGTGGACGTGATTACCAAATACACCGGCCTCACCCCATCCGAAATCACCTCGTTGTAAACTTTAATTGAATTTTATTATAAAAAACTTTACAGTAATGGCACGATACTTGCATACTACACTACACTACACTACACTACACTTAGGTCTTAGAACCTTATTGCCTTATATTATTGCGCTTGTATGTATCGTAGGAGTTCAGCCTGTGTTGGCGCAGGATCCTGTAAAGCACAAAGTTCAATTACCCAATGAAGAAGAATGGGAAGCCGACCCTCCTTATGCCGCATACGGAGAAACGGTTAAAATCACGTATAAAGGTAGCAAGTTTGTAAAGGATTTGCGATTCATCAGTCCATCGACCTTGACATTAGAAATTAATGAAACATTCGACCACTTGCAAGTCGTCATCTATTCTGATTTGGATAATGTGGACAAAAGTATAACGTGGGAGTCGAAGAATACGGATGTTGCAACCGTTGACGAAAACGGCGCAGTAACTGCACATGCTATCGGAACGGCAATTATTGTTGCCACTACAAAGGGAAACGACAAGTTGGCGGAAATCACGGTGGTTGTCGGGTATGCATTTTCTGTTGCGTCAGACAAAAAAGTCGTATTCAGCCCCGGCAACTTGCAGTACAACACAGGAACCCAAGAGTGGCGATTCGCTCAGCACCAGTACGATGTATGTCATGCTTATGGCGACAACATTGGCGAAGACTACGAGGATTGGAAAAAAGACAGCAAGTGGACAGACCTTTTTGGCTGGGGCTTGTGGCTTGATGGAACTGCCGCCGCAAGCATCATCCAAACTAAGGAAGACGGTACATATAACCCCGCAACAACCAACAACGAGTTCACCAACAACAAAACCACCGTTGAGGGTATAGAATGGTTAACCCTCAGCAGTGCACAGTGGCAGTATTTGCTTGGCAATAGCGACAAGCGTAATGGCAAATACGGTTGGGGCAGCATCACAGATGAAAACAATAAAACTTTCAAAGGTGTGATACTTCTTCCCGACGATTGGACGCTTCCCACGGGCTGTGGGTTTACGTCGGGAATGAGTGCAAGCAATAAATATGGAATGACAGGCGAGGAAAATTTATGGTCTGATATGGAGGCCGCTGGTGCGGTCTTTCTCCCTGCCACCGGTAACCGCAACGGAATCTCCATCATCTACTCGGTCTCCGACGGCTACTATTGGTCGAGTACGGCTGACGGCCCGTCCTACGCCTACTACGTGCACTTCGACTCGGACGGCCTCAGCCCTGCGTTCCACGGCGAACGCCGCTACGGTCGGTCGGTTCGTCTGGTTCGGTGCATGAATTAACCTTGTTTCCCGAGCCGAACCCGAAAATAGAAACAAGGAAACTTAAAATCTCAAAAAAGTAAAGCAAAATGCAACTCGCAGAAATCATTGAACAAGACAAACAACGCGGCAACCTCTTTAAGTGCCGTACCGCCAAGATGTACAGGGACGGAATGTTTCTGAGGGCGTACAATTGGAGTATGGCTCGCCTTTGCGCCGAATATTTTTTGTTTTATCGGATTAAAGTGTTATTTTTGTCGTCAGAATAATTAACAAAGATGATGACTACAAAAGACATTGGACAAATAGGCGAGGAGGCCGCAGTAAAGTATTTGGAGAGTCAGGGATATGTAATCCTCGACCGTAATTGGCGTTGCGGACATCTTGAACTGGATATTGTGGCACTTGACGGCGAGTTTCTTGCAATTATAGAAGTGAAAACTCGTGAGGTCAATTCCTTGTTGTCGCCCACGGAAGCCATTACAAAAGCAAAGCAGAATAACCTCATTAGTGCCGCAAATGGTTATATTTTTAAGAACAAACGACAGGAGGAAGTCCGTTTTGACATTGTTTCGGTAATCCACCATAATGGCGATGTTCAAGATGTAGAACTCATCAAATATGCTTTTTATCCGTCGTTGAGGACGAGATAAATTTTTTTTCAAAGAAACACGATGCAATATTAAAATTTTCGCTACCTTTGCGACCGCAATTAATTATTTTTTTTAATCAATAACCTCTTATATTATGCTCGTCAAAACATACGCAAGTGCTGTGCACGGCATCGACGCAATTACTGTAACAGTGGAGATTGACGTTTCGCAGGGCTGCAATTTTTACATGGTTGGACTTCCCGACAATGCTGTCAAGGAAAGCCAACAGCGTATTGAGACGGCTTTGAGGACTTCTGGCTATCGTCTGCCAGGCAAGAGGATTGTGGTGAACCTCGCGCCCGCCGACCTCAAAAAAGAGGGTTCTGCATACGACCTTGCGATTGCCATAGGCATCCTCGGTGCATCAGCACAAATCAACAACGAAAAAATTGGCGACTACATCATCCTTGGCGAACTTTCGCTTGACGGCTCAATAAACCCGATTAAAGGCGCGTTGCCTATTGCTATCCAAACACTTCACGAAAAATACAAAGGCATCATCCTGCCTGCGCAAAACGCTCGCGAGGCGGCTGTGGTAAATAATATTGAGGTATATGGTGTTCACAATATCAAGGAGGTAATCGCTCTTTTTAATGGCGAACCCTCAGTAGAACCCACTGTAATTGACACCCGCAAAGAGTTTTTCTCAGATTATAATGCAATAGACCTTGATTTTGCAGATGTTAAGGGGCAGCAAAACGTAAAACGCGCCCTCGAAATCGCAGCGGCGGGCGGACACAATGTCATTATGATTGGTGCTCCCGGCAGCGGCAAGACTATGCTTTCCAAGAGGATTCCGTCTATTTTGCCGCCGTTTACGTTGCGAGAGTCGTTGGAAACCACCAAGATACATTCTGTGGCGGGTACGTTGCCGGCGGGTTCGGCGTTGATGACAAGGCGACCTTTCCGCGCCCCTCACCACACTATTTCGGACGTTGCCCTTGTAGGTGGCGGCACGTATCCGCAGCCTGGCGAGATTTCGTTGGCTCACAATGGAGTATTGTTTTTGGACGAATTGCCAGAGTTCAAACGTCAGGTTTTGGAAGTATTGAGGCAGCCGTTGGAGGATAGGATGATTACGATTTCAAGGGCGCGCAGCACCGTCAACTATCCAGCCGGATTTATGCTCGTGGCATCCATGAACCCTTGTCCGTGCGGCTATTATAATCACCCCGAAAAAGAGTGTACGTGCGGTCCCGGTGTTGTAAGAAAATATCTAAGCCGTATTTCTGGACCATTGCTCGACCGCATAGACCTTCAAGTGGAGGTGGTTCCGGTGCCTTTTAAGGATTTGTCGTTGCAACAGCGTGGCGAATCGAGCGCGGCAATCCGTGAGCGCGTTATCAAGGCGCGTGAAATTCAGCAGCAGCGTTTTTCTGATTGCAAAGACGTACACTGCAACGCGCAGATGACGAGCAGCAAACTCCGCACATATTGCGTCCTCGACGAGGCAGGGATGGCTCTCATCAAAAAAGCGATGGAAAAACTTCGCCTTTCTGCCCGCGCATACGATCGCATCCTTAAAGTGGCCCGTACCATTGCCGACCTCGATGGCAGCGACACTATCCGCCCAACACATGTAGCAGAGGCTATTACCTATCGAAATCTCGACCGTGAGAATTGGGGGTTGTAAAAATTATTTAATCGTATCCGTCGTCAAAGAGTCTTTGAATTCAGTCGGTTTTTCTGCCTTTGCCGTCGTGTCCTTATTTTCCTCAGTTTTTTTAGCCGCCGCCGCGCCAGAGCCGCCGCCATTCTGCGTCAAAAATCTCAAATAAGCCTTGCCCGCGTGTCCCGTTACACAAAAAGTGATGTTGTTGGCAAACATGATGTCGGTGATTTGGTGCTTCGCCACATAATCCTTCATGTTTTGGGTGAAATAACGGTAATCTATCACGTGCACTTGCTCAAAGGAGTAGAACAAGCAACTCGGAATCGTGTTGCCAAAACTGTCTTTGAGTATGATGATGCGGCGACCGTTGCTTACGGAAGTTAACACGCGGGTTATCTGTTTGTCGCTGCCCATAAAAGTACAGTACGTGCCCGAACTTCCGTCCTTAAAATGGGCAAAGTACGCACCCTTGCGCTCGGCGTGTTGCTTGGAAATCTTAAAATCTTCGTCGAGATCGTAGGAGGTAACGTATGTGGTAAAATCGGTGTTGGGATAATAATACACAAAATCTTCTGGCGACCGCTTGACGGCAAGGCTGTGCGAATATCCGTACATCGTGCCTACATAGCCATGCACCACCTTTGTAGTGTAGCCCTCCTCCATGCTTGGGAATGGCAACCCCGCTTGCTTGGCAAACACCTCCGCCGCATAAAAACCGCCGAGAGGTGCCCAATGGTGGTCGGTGCGCAGATAGATTGCCTCATCTTTGTGAGCCTCCATCACCGAATATATATCCACATAGTGAACACCATCAGCAAGGTTTTTCTGTACCGCGTCAAAGCAAGGCTTCTGCGGCCAATTGAGTTTTTGGGCTTCTTCGGGACAGTAAAACTCTATCGACAGCGGTATCGGCATCACCCAAATATTCACATCGGGAAAAGTCTCGTGGTAAGTGTTGACGGCGTTAGTGAATTTTTTGACGAAAGCGGCGGTGCAGCCAAAACACATCATCGCCCGCACGTTAGGCTCTTTGCCCACAAGCATCACGCCCGAATTAGACTTGCTGTACTCCGCGCCGATGGTGTCGGTGGAAGTCTTTGGGGCGGTCTTGGAAGGGGCGGTGGTGTCGGCAGTCGGGATGTTGCCGTTAGCGACAACATCCTTCACTGTGGTATCCTCCTCATCGTCCGTGCCGGCAAGAAGACCGGGATCCTCTATGCTGCCGCCGCCAGATACGTATGTGATTTGCTCGCCGCCGTCGGTGGAGATGGAGATGCCCTTGTAATGGTCAAAATTTTCGCTGACGGTGAGAAAACCGTCCCTGAACGGCTCGCTGTCGGAGTACCAGTGCGAAATGTCGCGGGTGTAACTGCCGTCTGTCAACGTCGTCGTCTCAAACTCCGGAAAATGCGCCAAATCGCGGCGTTCCCTCTCCGAAAAAGTGCTGCGCGGAAAGAAGTTTAATACCACAAACATCACTGCAAATGCCGCCGTGGTGATGATGACGTACCTTTTTTCGTTCATTTGTTGATTTGGGGATTTAGAGATTTGTTGATTTGGGGATTTAGAGATTTGTTGATTTGGGGATTTGTTGATTTTGAGATTTATTGACGGGTGGCGTTTTGAGTGAGATATACGCGGAGGGCGTTAAGAATTTTTGGCGCACCTACAAAGTGCATATTGTTGCACAAAACAATGTCGGTAATATTGTGTTGCTCCACGTATTCCACAAGGTTTCGGTTAAAATATCGGCAGTCAACCACGTGCAGTTCCTCAAACGAATAAAACAAATATCCGGGTATCGCGTTGCCAAAACTGTCTTTTACAAAGAGTATGCGGCGGCCGTTTTTGGTGCCGGTGGTAACGTGCGTCAGATGCGCGTCGCCACCCATAAAAGTGCAGTAAGCCATCGGGCTTCCGTCGGGATATTCGCGGAAATAAGTGTTGGGCTTGTAAGGTTTTTCGCCAGTTACGAGGTGCGGACCTTTGAAGATGTAATCCACAAAATCGGCATGGTAATCCACGCCAACCGGCATCCAGTAATAAAACTCGTCGGGATTGTTTTTTACATTGATGTTGCCGCTAAAACTATACATCGTGCCGCAGAATTTGTGAATCACGTGTTTTTCGTAACTCGTAGAATCGTTGATGTCCCTAAACGGTACTTTGGCGAGCGCGGCAAACCTTTTGGCGGCATAATACGCGCCGAGCGGTGCCCAATGATGGTCGGTGCGGAGATAAATATATTCGTCCACGTGCTGCGCCAAAATGGTGTGTACGTCCACGCAATGCACATCGGGCGCGGCGTTTTCAAACATCAAGTTGATAGCCGAAAATTCCTCCTTGGTGTTAAGGTTGTTGACAGGGCTGTAAAAAGCCGCCGCCGTGGGTATCGGCATCAGCCACACCTGCACCTTGTCGCCAAAAGTTTCCTTATAGAGGTTGGCAACTTTTGAGTATTCTATTACGGATGTAGAAGGGCCTTTCCACGGCGAAAAAGCGCGGATTTCTGCGCCCTTGCCCGTTACGCAGACGCGCTTCCACATACGCAGAGGCACGTCGGGGCAGATGGTGTTGACGTATGTAGGCACGACGCGGTTTTCTATCGTGTCGTTGTAAGTGGCAAGGCTGTCGATCACATCGGCAGATGCCGTCAAATGCGCGGCAAGCAATATTAACGCCGCTGTAATTAGTTGTTTCATTGCAAGATAAGTTAAGTGGTTAGTTTTTTTTTCTTATTAAAATCTAAAATACAAAAATGCGTTGTTGGTTGCGCCTACGAGCAGCGACACGCTCAGTAATAAAATCACGAGCGATATTGCGGTGCGTATGGCGTATTTGGTGGCGGGCTGCGCAATGCGTTGTTCTGCCCACGTGCGCACGGGCATACTGAATACGAGCGCGGCGATCCACAACCATAGATTGACAGAAATCGCCTGCTTTACCTCAAAATCCGCCCACTCGCCCATGCCGTGGAAGAAAGCGCGGAAGAAGGTCTGCATCGCTCCAAAATCGTCAAAATAAAATATTCCCCACCCCACATAAACCGCCAACAGACTGTACAAGTGTCCGAGGGCGGGGATGCGCTGCAACTGGCGGAGAAGCCACATCTTTTCGATTACGAGGATAATGCCAAAATAAAGTCCCCAAAATATAAAATTCCAACTTGCGCCGTGCCACATGCCCGTCAAAAACCATACGCAGAAGATGTTGAGCCATTGGTGATTACGGTTGCCGCCCATGGGGATATACACGTAGTCGCGGAAAAACTGTCCGAGCGAGATGTGCCATTTTCTCCAAAAATCGGTAACGCTCGCGCACGTGTAGGGATGGTTGAAATTTTCGTTGAAGTGGAAACCCATGCAGCGCCCCATGCCGATAGCCATGTCTGAATATCCCGAAAAGTCAAAGTAAATCTGCAGCGAAAACGCCAACAGACCCACCCACGCGCCCGCCGTAGATGCGCCAAGACTGTTTACAAGAAGTTGGTCGCTGATGGAGCCGAGTTGGTTGGCAATGATAACTTTTTTGCCGAGACCAATCAAAAACCTGAAAATGCCCTCGCTGATGTCGTCGATGGAGGCGGAGCGTTGTTTGATTTCGTCGGCAATGGTGTTGTAACGGACGATAGGCCCTGCAATCAACTGTGGAAACATGCTGATATACAGCAACAAATTGTAAAATTTTTGCTGCGGCTGCGCGTCCTTGCGGTAAACGTCCACAAGGTACGAAATGCTTTGGAATATGTAGAACGAAATGCCAATCGGCAGCCTTATCTCTGGCACTGGCATCGGAATCCCGATGGCGTTGAAACTCTGCGCCACAAAGCCCGCATACTTAAACACGCCGAGTATCAGCACGTTGCACGATATTCCGGCAATCAAAGCGGTCTTGCGGTGCGAGGCATCGGGAGCGTCGGCAATCCGTTGCCCCGCAAAATAATTGACAGCCACCGCGCCTATCATCAGAAACAGATACACCGGCTCGCCCCAAGCGTAAAAAATCAGGCTGAACAATATCAGCACCGCGTTTCTCAGGGTGTTTGATGAGGCAAAAAAACGTTTGTCCGCCGCCCTTGCCGCCAGATAAAAGGCAGCAAACGCGGGGATAAACACAAATAGGAAAAACAGGTCTGAGAAAACCATTTGTTAATTTTTCTTCCTTTTTATCAACATTACGATTATAAGAATCAGGCCAAGTAAGCCGATAATCGGAATTGCAACACAGAGGAAATCTACAACGGTATCGTCGCCGTCGTCGCCGCCGTCATCGCTGTTGTTCCTTGTATTGACTTCGATAAGGCTTTCGCTCTCATTGTCGCTCGATACAAAGGAGGATGCGTTGTTTCCGCCCAAATTCCTAACCTTGACGGCGCGTACTACCACCTGTGGGGCGGTTTCGTTGCCGGCTTCGTCGATTTGGTTGGAAGTTTTTTTGGCGACCACCTTGCTTGCGTTTTCGATGATGGTCTGCCACGACGGATTGCCATTGGCGAGCGCACTTGTCTGCGACTTGATGTTGTTCAAGATGGATGTCAACATGAAACCGCCCGATGCGTCGCACAAAGCGTATTGACCCGCCTTGGCGGCAGTGGCGCGGATGGTGCCGCTCTCGTCGATAAAGAGGTCGTAGAGTTTGTCGATGTCCACGTTGTTGTTGGTGCCGCGTGTGCCAAAAGCCACCGACTCCACCTCGGCGCGTGTTACGCCTGCCTTAGAGTTGCAGCAGTCGGTGAGGAATATGGTCAAGCGCGCTTTTTTGGCAACAATCTCGTTGTATAGTTCGGTGGTGCTGAGTTCGGTTTTTTCGGAGAGGTCGCTGCCGTATGTGAGGTACATGCGCGGGTATGCGTCGGTGTCGTCGTCGTAGCGGAATCCGTGTCCCGAATATACGAAAACCACAATGTCGTTGCTGCCAGGATTGAGGCGGTCAACAGCGTTTTCGATGTTCGCCTTCTTGAACGAACTGCCCATTATCGTAGTTTCTTTGTACTCGATGTTGAGTTTTTTGGCAATCTCGCTAAAATTCTTTTTAACGAGGTTGGCGTCCGTCATCACCGATTCGCCGATGCTTTCGTCCTGGGTGGCGGCCACTAAAATGAGGTGCATCGTTACCGGGCCTTCGGCTACGGAGTTGTTGTTGCTGGGCTTGCCGGGCTTGTTGGGCTTGCCGTTGTCGTTTTGACCAATCAATTGCTTGCGAGCCTTCATGATTTTCTGGAACATTTCCTCGTCGGCATCGTAGAATTGCAGGAAATAGTCCTCGTCTTTCTCGCGGAGATCCACTTCACGGAAGTATTCCACCTCCTTCATGTTGTCGTCATCGATGTCGTCCTCCTCGTACAAGTCTTGGAAAATCGCCCAAGTTACCGATTCGAAATCGCCCTTGGGTGAGTAGCCCATGCAGAACGCGGGGATGAGCGGGTCGTCCTTCTTCTTCTTCTCCTCCGGGATGAAGTACAGGTAATTGACGCCGTTCTGCTTGTCAAACTGGCATTGGTAGTTGTATTCCCACCAGGAAACCTTGCCCCTTTGATCTGCGTCGGTAACACAACGGAGGAAGCAGTTTTCCTCGTCGGTGAAGAAGAACAGTCCGTTGTAGGTGGCATCGTCGATGATGTCGTAGTACCTCAATTCGTAGAGAGTCTGCGATTTTGCCGCCAAAAATGTCAAGGCGGCAATGATTGTTAGTAGAACTTTTTTCATAGTAAAAGGTATTTCTATGTTGTTAGAATAGTAGATAGTTAGCGTTTGTTAAAAATCCTCTATCGTGGCATTATCCAGCAGCGTTCCGCACGCCGACTTGTGTACGAGGATGCCGGTGGTCTTGGCGCGGACGTAGTTTTCTGATGCGTAGAAATAACCTTGGTACTTGCTGCCATCGCCCCACGAATTTTTGATGATGTAATACTTGTTGTTTTGGGAGTCGCGGGCGGTGCCGATGAGGTGCATACCGTGGTCGTCGGTGGTGTTTCGGTTGAGAAAGTCGGTCTGACGGCTCTCCTGCGTTACGTTGACCTCTATGCCGGGGGCGGAGAGAGTGCGGGCGCGGAGTATCTGTTTTTCGGGCGGCAACTTCTTGAAATTCTCGATGTCGGCGGTCTTCATGCCTGTGGGGTTGATGCCGGGCAGGAGCGCGTAGCCGTTGTCGTGGCTAAAACCTTTTTCCGATACGTCCGCCGCCCACAACACCGTGTGTCCCATGGCGAGCGACGTGTCTATGATGGCCATCATTTCGTCGAGACGCACATTGAGGAACAGGCCGTCGCGCCAGTTGTCGGGGAGTTCAATCACGCAGAGTTTGCCAAAGTCGTGGTGGCTAAACGACGTTACCTCCACGTAGTCGCTCATGTTGAGTTTTACGACTTCCTGGGCGAAAGTTTCGGGCGTGTAGGTCTTGCCCTCGTACTCAAAAGTTTCAGGCACTTTGCCAAGGTATTGGTCCAATATTGCGTTATAGCCGTCGAGCCAGTCGGTGGATATTTTCTTCTTGCTGTCGTCGGCAACGGAATCTATGTAATGTTTCAAATCCATTTCGAGCCGGTAATGCATGATGATCGGTTCGCCCGGCAAGGTGTTAGGATAGGCGGATTCTGGCACGATGCCATGACGGCGGATGATAACGGTGTTGTCGTGGAAATAACTGCCCTGCCCAAAATTCATCTTGCCGTGGAGCATCACGTGCTTGATGGCGCGGTCGATGTAATTCTGCCTCACGATAAACATCTCGGAGAGGTTTGGCGGGTTTTTGACGCCGTTGTGCATCATCTCCGATTCTATGAACGACAACGACGAGAAACACCAGCACGTGCCAGACATCTGCTGGTCTTGCACGGCGGGACAATCGAGCCTGATGACGTCCTTGAAGCCAAATTTGTCCTGCGCGACCTTGATGCCGGGCTTTTCTTTCTGCGCCGATGCCGTCATAGCGGCGGTTGCAGCGGCTAAAATCAACGTTAATAGTTTTTTCATTACTGTGAAATTTGGAGTGTGTATTTGAGATACAAAAGTAAAAAAAAATTGTGGAAAATTAGGTAAAACCGTTAAAAAAAAATACATACGCGCGTTTTTCTGCCATTATGTCATAAAATCCACATTGGCAACATATTTGATTTTATAATTGTAAACTACCATACAATATGAAGACAATGGCACATAAACATGGGCGGCATCGCTCTAAAAATAAGAACGTTAACACACAAAACAATAAAATGGAACAAAATACAGACACGCAGGAGACAGAGGCAACAGCCGAAGAATCCGTGCAGAACGACCAAAATCTGTCAGACACTGACACAAATGCAGCCGAAACTGACAGCAAGGACGGCCAGCAGACTGAAAATGTGGCAGACTCCGCAGCAGAAAAAGAGGCAGAGGCAGAAAAAACGGCAGACCAACCCGCCGAGAAGGAGGAGGATTGGCACGGCAAGTACGACGAACTCAACGACAAGTACCTCCGTCTGATGGCAGAGTTTGACAACTACCGCAAGCGCACACTCAAAGAGAAGATGGATCTCACCAAGTACGCCGAGGAAGACGTACTCAAGGGTATCCTCAAAGTAGTTGACGACATGGAGCGCGCCATCAACAACCTTGATACGGCACCCGATATGAATGCCGTGAAGGAGGGTGTAGAATTGATATACAAGAAATTTAAATCTTTCCTTGAAACACGCGGACTCAAAGAAGTGGAGGCAATGCACCAGGATCTCGACACCGACAAGCACGAGGCAGTAGCCAAATTTGCCGCGCCGTCGGATGACTTGAAGGGCAAAATAATCGACGTAGTAGAAAAAGGCTATTATCTCCACGACAAGATAATCCGCTACGCCAAGGTAGTGATAGGAGAGTAACAAAATGGCAGAAAAGAGAGATTATTACGAGGTGCTCG
>JAEEGL012692590.1_pt1 | contig 11997 bp, 12 predicted proteins | sample 9134231 | NCBI WGS metagenome assembly JAEEGL01 (sample SAMN16246548, study PRJNA631951) | gut metagenome | biome: gut microbiome; feature: rumen; material: fiber-attached | host: Bos | place: Iran: Karaj | collected 2018-10
CCACCACAAAGATGAGCCATCCCAGCACATTGTTGATGAGCTTGTACTTCTTCATCGTCTTTTCTCTTGTCAAATAGTTTTGTTTGTATTTTGTTAGTTCTTGATTGTTTTCTATCTAGCAAACGACAAAATTACTCATAATATTTCAATGAGCCCCCTTCTAGACGCCATATTTGACAAAAATTTGTATTTCCTCGCTGATTTTCACACTGATTACACACCCTTTTCAACATCTCCCGAATATGCCATACCCATTAATCTCAAGCCTACCACCCTCAAAAAAGACGAACTGGAGATAGATGCTCCAGTTCGTTTATCCTATCGATTAATAATCCAATGTGCAACAAGCAACTCAAATAGTGCGCAACTTGAAATTGATAATTGCAGCAGTCTCATTAAAGCCAATAGAACGGACTTCAATATGCCGCAAAATCTCACGCCCAGCTTTCACTTTGTTCAAGTGTACGACTACGGTTGCATTGTCGGGGAAATCGACAATACCACGCTCAACCACTGAGTCGGGCAATATTTTCACTATGATGGGAGCCAAGAAATTGATCATCACACCCGCATCGAAATGCAGTTGCAAATCCTCCCCCACCAACCTGATGTCAGAGAGCTTAACGCTCACCTCCTTGGACACCTCCTTGTTGACATAGGGAATAGTTGTTTTAACCACACTGCTCACATTTGCTGACTTCTCGTCAATAAATGATAACACCACTTCCTGGCCCAACTTTTCTCGGGTATACTCTGCAATTTCAGTAAATCCAACCTTAATATCCATAACTTTTCTCCGAAATATCTGAAACAGTAAGGTGTGACATGATTCTCTATTTCAAGATGTGACCGGTTTCATCAAAATACGTTATGTTACCATCTTTCACACCCTTGAGGCGCTTGTTGTCGAGTAGCTCCATTGAATCATATTCAGGCTGAACAGTGTAGTGACTATTCTTAAATGACCCATATTCCCAAAAGTACAACCCAAACTTTCCTTTTAGTTGGATAATTGCTCCAAACGATTTTTCCTTTTTAAACAAGAAGTAAACGGAATCATAAACAGCAGGCAAGGCAATGCTATCAGTACTACTGAACAATCCTGAGGAGTGCATTAAGACACCAAATTTGCCATCCTTGACCAATAGATGGAAAAGTTCTTTGGAACCTTTATCACCCTTACGATTCAAATCTTGGACATAGTCAAAACGATTGTGGAAATTCTTAATCTTTGTTTTGACGCTTGTCGCAGGAACCAACTTCAACTCTGGATGTTGATCCATAAAAGGTATATAGTCATTCATAAAGCTATATCAAATAGTTATTAGATAACAAAATACTCATAATCCTTATTAGATCACTTACGAAGGGCATCAATTATCAACAATTAACATATAATTCTTTTCTATAAATGAAACCCACATAAGCATCGTTTTAAGAGAACAAATTAAATCAAAAAGCTACCCGTATTGGCAATTTTCATTTGATCAATATACCACTCACGAATATACGCCTACCAAGGATTGCCGGCATCCAAGTGAAACAACGAATTCTTCACAACAATCAATCATGATGTTGAACTCCTTAACTGTTTCGACACACTATCTTAAATCCATGGTCAGAATCAATAGTGCTCTTAATTAATCCTGCCATGTGTTTCACCGTTTTTCGTGCTTGACTTATTTTGGCTGTGTGATACATTTATTCAAATGTCGTGTTAAGCTGTGTCCAGCCGTACGCAAGCAAGGGCAATATTGATTTGACGAGAAATTCCCATAACAATCATGAATACAGCAACAATATGTGATATCAAGTTTCTTGTATTCATCAATTGCTTCCCCTAACTGCTTTTTATCGCCTTTAATCGGATTGACTCTTAATGGAGAGTACAGTTCATGCTCAACTAATTTCTTAATTTCTGATTCAATTTTCATAATTCTTTTCAATATATGATAATATTGTTCTTATTTTTTTACACATAGTTTCATCATTTCTTGCCATTGCTTTTTTCAGATGTAATTCACAACAAATATAGAACTGGATTTTAAATGCTTGGCATGTAAATGGTGATTGGATGGACACATCGCCATTGCACAAGAAATTCATACCATGACAGATGTTACATACTGATGACAGTAAACATTCGGCACACTCTTTGGATAAAAAACGAGCGTGATCTTTAAAATCAATCTGTAACGACTGGCAAGATTGCTCACGAGAAGCAGTTATAGGTGCAAACAAATGACATGCATACTGTTGACCATCATAATCGATACAGATAAAGCTCTCTCCACACCCGCATTTCTTTGCCACATTGTCCATCGAAAAAGCATCAATCAGCCTCGTACCTAGAATCGATGCGGGTTTGATTTCTCCATGTTCGAGATACCACTCTTTTAGTTCATTGAGTTGCTTTGCATACACGCGCAGGTGCTCAGCTTGCCAGCCCACATTTGCGCCCATAGCAAGGTCTGCTTGAATCTCAGTGAAGCCATATTGATGCAGCGCTTTGATGCCATTAGCGAGCAGACCTATTGTGTTCGGTGAGACGGTCATCTTCACACTCTGATTGGGCCAGGTTTTAACAAAAAAACCAACATCCACATCCATAGCTGAATGTGTACGGTTGATATTCTGCATCAATCTGTTACCATCAAAGCTCAACCCCAAACTAATGCGCTCTCTATTTGCGACAAGCCATGCCCTCATTTCATCATTCAGCAAAGTTCCATTTGTTGGAGCGAAAACTCCATCAAGCGGTACTTTAAAATCACGAGACCATAACCATTCTGTCAATTCTTTGATGAATTCAAATTCCAAAAGCGGTTCTCCTCCCATAAATTGGACATCAAACCTATCATATTCTTCTTCAATATTGTCAACAGCCTGTAGTATATAGTCTTTTGCCTGCCATGAAGTCATCTTGTGATGTGACCTTTTGGGCTCATAACAATAGACACAATTCAAGTTACAACTATATGTAATGAGGAGCAATATTGATTTCCGCTTGATCATGATTCAAAACACTTACCTCCACAAATAGGACAAAACTCCATATCAACAGGACATGTTTTTCCGCAAATTTTACATTCTTTACCCTTATTAGCTTTGAGTATTCGTTCATACTCACCTGATTCTACCCATTTAATCAGTTCTCCTGCTCTCATAATCGTCCAGGGATGATTACTTTGTAGCATTGTAACAGTTTTGATAATCTCATCAGCAGTTCCCCCATATCGCTCGCTAAACTCCCTTGCTTGCTTCATAAAACCGTCTATTGAAGCGGACTCATAGAAGCGCTCTGGCAAACCTGACATCTTCATGATGGCAGACAATGCAGCATTTAAATCCTGGCAAGCCAACAGACCAGCCCTATCAGCAGTAAACTCCGACATGCGGTTCCAATAGTTTAATGGTGCAGTTGCTGTATCTCCGAGGAATGGTATATCTGGTATCAGTAGACCGAGGTATGCCCCCAATAGATGATAAAGCACATGTCCTGATTTATAATGTCCAGCTTCATGGCCGATTACAAACTGTAATTCTTTGTCATTCAGCCTATCAACAGCACCAGACATTACCACAATAAATGCATCTTTCTTATGTCCTGTTGTATACGCATTGATTGTGTATTCCTGTTGAATGTACAGTTCAGGAAAACGATCAAGAGCTAACCGTTCCTCAACATCATGGGCTAATGAAAACAATTCCGGACAAGATTCCTTGGTCACATGATAGTTGCTTCCACAAAGTCCAACAATTTGCCATTTTACATAAGTCCAGTTAAGAATGTAGTTCAATGCTGCAGGAATAGCTGGAATCTTTTTCACTTTCTCTAGCGCAACTTTGTCAAACGGGTGCTCATAGTCGTTTGCTTGAAGATTGATAAGTACCTGTGCCATAATGTATCTAGTCTATTTTTTGGTCAGTTTGAATCACGTTTTCCACGGGAGTTTGTTTTTTCTCGTTTTTTTTTTCATATGAGCAGTTTCCTACAATACCAAGTGCAAAAAGTAAAATGGCGCTAGCGCCAGCCAGAGCATAGATTATTTTTTTGTATTTTGATATAGTCATCTTGCGAGTCTCAAGCTCCTCTGCTAAGATTCTAAACTCTCTTAACAATTTAGCTTTATCGCTTTCAAGCTCATGAATCTTGCCTTTGAGTTGTTCAACATCATCAATTGTGATAGATTTAGATGTCGATGCAGTGTACGGTGAATCAGAAAGAACTGGATAAGCTCGTGACGGAACAGGAGTTGGACTCACGGTTAACTGTACACTTTGTTGCATTTTATAAAACTCTGTTGGAGACAGGCATGCTTTTCGAGCTTCTTGCTTGTCCATACTCAATTCTCGACAGACATTATCCGTAACAATGGAATCATGGCCGAAATTAGGAGAGAGAGGAACAAAAAGAAAAATACCGCTGTCTTTTTTCTCAATGTTGGATAATGCTGCGGGTAGACGGCCTTCAATCTGAACACCATTCTTGAATTGATTAACAAATGCTGAGAGGCGTTCCCCTTCAATATGCAGTCCATTACGCACATAAAACAGATTAGCAAAAAAATCTTCAAATGCATTGATATTGTTGGCAATGTAGATTGCCATGGCATCCATTTGTGACCGATCTTTTGTATCACCAATAAATTGCACTGCACAGGGTATAGATCTGCCATCACCATCTTTATGGATACTGGGTATTTCCCTGATAACTAGCGTTAGTTTACTATTGCCTAAATCACAGTATGCCATTTTGCAGCCACCATACTGGAAAAAACACTTCGCATTATCCGGACGACCAAAAGTATTATTCTTATTCACTTTTTTATCCATGGCTTCATTCTCAGCCCCCTCTATGAAGAAAGTGTTGAAGCCACCGTAGGAGTATTGGCAATAAATCCTGATCATAATCTGTTCCTGTTTTTAATTAATAAATTCCTTTACTCGCTTAATGTCGTCATCGCTTTTCTTAATCAGTTCCAATCGGTCTAACTCGTCTATAACACCACGCCAAACTGGAAGATAATGACCAAAAGTAGGTTGGAATAATATGGTTAAAAACTTTTCAAACCAATTTTTTCTCTCGTAGGACATCTGCTCTTGTCGTGCTTTTTCCTTATTTACATTCTCTTCTTTTTCAACAATGAACTTGAGTATATGAAATGCCGGTTGCTCACAGAATCTGGTGCTGAATGGTTTTCCATTACAATGGTACCACGAAAGAGGTATGTCCACATAATTACTCTTAAATTCATAACTCCACATCTTGTCATCTTCAATGCGTTCTACATCTCTATCATTAAAGTGATTGCCGTCTTTGTCAATAATAATACCCGTAAGTTCGTCATAAGAACAAGGAGTTCCTGTTCGATCTGACTTGTCTTTAAAAAACAACTTTGCAGGACGCAATTCGGTGGATTCCACACATCCCGCCGTATTAATAGGCATTATCCAAATGTGGACGTTCTCATTGTTTACCCAAGTATTCATCAACCTTTTGTATGCTTGGCACACCTTCTTGATCACTTCTTTGGACTTGCCAGAATTAGTCCATTTCTCACATTTGACTGGACACAAGATAATCTGTTTCCAATCAGCAGAATCTGCAATTGAAATAGAGGATGTCAATGCAGAGGTGATTTCATCAATGCGGTTGTACACATCGTTGAGATCTTCATCGTCTTGCATAAGGAATGGAGTATCAATGGCAATGATAAAAATGTCTGATTCTTTAATCATTGACTTTAATGTAGGATGATCTTCCGAAGTAGATACCATCCACTCGCCTGGAACATCATAAAACCGCAGATTCAACTTTGGGGTATTGGCGTTCTTGCCTGTGGCTGATACCAATAAATCATAGGATCCTGCAGCATTTGTTTTTGCCATATCAATTACAAAATTGATATGCTTGTTTGTTGCCATGTTAAGACGATCATGATCCTTGATAAAACTCATAATTTCAAGTCTTTTTTCCTTGAGCGGCTTCAATTTGTATTCATTTCCAGTTTTATCTCTAATTACACGGGTATAATCTGTGATATCATCTATCGTGCATACACTACCTGGGGTTTTGTGTAACTCATGTAGGATGCTAGATAAAATGGTCGATTTCCCGGCGCGACGACCACCCAACATTAAAACTTTATGTTCCATTTTGTTATTAAGTTTTTTTATTATTTGTTATTGCTTCAATATACGATGTTATCTCAGTGGTAATATCAACTGTTTTAGGAATGACTGTCTCCTTCAAGTCATCGATTATCTTTTCTGTTTGTTGCGAAGAGGAACCATTTTGGCAACAATGGAACCCGCAACCTGTGACAACCGCTTTTGGCCCAATTCAATTCCCATTTGATTATCCACCAATCCATTTAAGGTAATTGATTAATGATTGTAGTTAAACAGTTCTCCACCACTAACTACTTCATATCCAAGCTGAGGATTATCTGAAATTCGATATTTCTCCATTTTCAAAATTTCCTCAAATAGTTTATTGTCTGTCTTGAATACATTAAACAAGATTTTCTTGATTCTTTCCCAAATTGATGAATCACGGCACTCTCTGCTATACTGCGCAGCGACAAAAGACAATAAAGCATATAACGGCTGCGAGCAGAACAATGGTGCGTAAACCTTATCGCCAGCATACTTGTAATGGACATTGTTTGGATTTCCATCAACAAATAAATTGACATTACCATCCTTGTCGTAGTCAAACGAGTCAAACTCGACACCGCCCAAGGTAAGAATTGGCGCTATTGAACAACACACTTTAGGGTTTTGCTCGAAAATAGAAATAAGTTTCCCATAGACATCTTCTACCCTTGACAAAACCTCGGGCATTCGGTCTTCGTGAAAGTATTTCTCACATTTTAACGGGATGATAATAATCAGTTTCTCGGAATCAATTGAATTTATAGCTGTTTCAAAAAATTCTGTTATGATAGTTGTTTTGTTCTTAACTTCATTAAACTCGCCGTCGCGCTCCATCAAATGCGGTGTATCAACAGCCAAAAACACAGCAGCAGAGTCCTTGATGAATTGTATTATGCGTTCAGGGTCACATTCTACATACTCACCGGGGAAATCTTTTATGTCAATATCAATACTTGGATTCTTGCCAAGAATGCCGAAAGAAAATTGAAATAATCCTTCTGCTGAGGTCGCATTAATCCCCACGCTTGATATGTCTCCATGCTTCTTAAATATTGACTTCAACTCCCGTTTTCGTTCTAGTAGGATGTTACCGGTGTCACCTCGTTCTATCAACTTGAGTTGTGTACCTACTATCTGCTGTTGGGTTTCATTGAACACTGCTGTTAATATGGTGGTCTTACCAACAGCACGGGGTCCCATCATGCATACTTTCATGCATGGGCGTTCAGGATGTTTTATTCCTAATATTGAATTCTCGGCCATATTACCATTATAATTCTATTAACTTAATTATAAACTGATTAAGAGCGCGCTTTGCATTAAGTTCCTGCAATTGGTTGTCGATGTTCTCAATCGCATTATTCTGGTTCACGATAGCCTTAATCTGACTAGACCATACTTGAGTGGCAAAACGTCGATACAAACTCTTGAGTTGGCGCTCTCCTTCTTTGGAATAAATTATCTGCTCACGCAATTTGCGGATACGCGCAAAAAATGAATTGTAAGGTACTTTCATGATGTCCTGGCTGTCCTCAAGCAATTGTTTGGCAATATGCACGATGGTAGATAGAAGATTCTGGTTTATCGTTTCCGCTATTTCTTCGTAGCTACCATAGGTGACACCTTTGGGTAACGAAGCAAATTCAGGACTTTCAATATCCAAATATACAAGGCTTCTGTTCAACCGATAGTCAAGGAGAGACTCCACACTCAACCGATAGTCAAGAATACCTTCGAAAGCTGCCTTTATGAGGGGGAATCGCTCGAGTTTTTCCTCAATAAAAGCTTTAATCCACTCCAGGGCAGGTGCATCGGCAGCAACGCTATCAAGCATGATAGAGCCCAGGCGACCACCATCCTCACTCCGCAGAACATCAATGATCTGTTGTTTCATCGTATTCTGCATCTTCAATACCGTAATACTATTGATTTCATCAAATTTGTCACATATTGCAGCTCGAGTAAAGTCAGCAACATTATCATAGACAACATCTGGTCGAGAATTCCTAGTCCCGCCAGACAGACGTTCAATTAACTCCTCTTTTGAAGGACAACAATCCTTGATTTCGCTCAATACTCTGCGAATGTCTTGTTCCACTTCATCACTGATATGATCATGGTCGCTATACTCTTTATTAAGGCGTTCTAATTGCCTTCCAAGATTAAGCTTGTCATAAAGGTCATCGAATTGATCACCAAGATCAATCATTTCACGTATTTTGTCTTTTAGTATCTCTGCTACATTATTGCAGAATTCAACATAACGCTGATGGCAAGTTCTGAAGGAGTCATTGGCCGTCTTTAAAAGCGTATCATCTACATTGTCAAGATGCGTAGACAGATGGTTGAGCAACGGAACTAACAATTTTTCCTCAACTTCTTCGGAATTTGCGCAATCAACCACTTCAAGCAATGCGCAATTGAAATTCTCATCTTCCAGATTCTCTTTTAAGTACTTTCCATAATCTCTATTACCAAGGTTGGCTGAAGCATTAATGGCCATGAATAACCATTCTTTGAGTTGATTGATTCCGATAGTATTTTCGAGAATGTTACACAAGTCAATATCCACTTGTCTTAAAACCGTTTCTCGTCCGTTTTCAGGTTTCCTTAGCAGTATAGCAGCATCACTATCATTCTGAAGGGTCGAAATAAGTTTCTCTTGGATACCTAAGGCTGTGTCGCCTAAACCGATTGTATCCACCAAAACGATTTTGCCAGCATCTTCATAATTGAACTTCGTGAAAATCTGAGCTTCTTTTACCGCTAGATAATAATAAATATATGAACCATCTTCACGATACTGGGCTACATAATCCCTTATCTTGCTTTCATCGGATTCGTCATGAGTAGTGTTAATTAATGGCCTATATTCTTCATAGTGATCAATATAATCTTTCAAATGTTGCAGATGCTTCTTTCCTGATGCAGTTTTTGCTACTTCAGAAATAATGCTATTAGATTGATCAAGGACAGATTGCAGTGTGGGAATCTGAGATAATTGAGTGAGCCTAAAGTTAATTCCTACGGCATCAATATATCGTTGAATTTGCTCAATCATTTCATTTTCTTGATAGAAAATGATTTTTGCATGCGTTGGACCATCGTGATTACAAATAACAGATTTAGCTCCAGTACAATCAGTACTATCAGCCGCTGGAATAATCTTGTTATCTAGATTGCCAATCGTTTGAAGAAGCCTACTTTTGCCTTGACCTGCCAAACCGATGACACTAATATTAATAGTTTCACGATTAAACCGCTTCTCAAGCCTTTCACATTCTTTTAGGGCTTTCTCAATTTCTAATATTACAGCATCTGGATTAGCAGCTTCAACCTTCGTTTGGAACATTGGGTCAGACAATGACATTGTATAGTACTCGCCTTGATTGTTCTGTATTTGGTTTAAAATCTGTTCTCTAAGAGTTTGGAACTGCACAATAGTGCTTAACACTGTATTAAAGAATTCTTTTTTCTGCGTAATAATGGGCAATCTGCCTACATGGCCGTTCCTTCCGATTCGTCGGTCAATAATCTGATTAATTCTATCTGTTATCATGAGAATAATAGTTTATAATGAATAATTTTGAGTAATATCCTTAATACAAAACAAGTATTACGGACAACATCATCTCTATTTTTATATCCAATACTTGTTGTATAAGCCAAAAACAAGAAATGGTTTTTCAACAAAAATTTCATACAAGTTGGCAACAGAGATTGATGAATCGCCATCAATACACCTGCAAATATAGTGCTATAATGCGAATTGCCCAAAATGATAGGAGATAAATTTTTAACAAAATTGGAAAAAAAGAATTAACTTTGTGGCTGTTTATTAGTCTAAATGACAAAATTGCACGGTTTGTTAATAATTGACGATTATGAAACGGATTAGATTATACTTCATGGTTGCGGTGCTGGCATTGGCTGGCATGATGGCGACCGAGGCCGGGGCTCAGGTGCTGCGCGATGCTGATTTCAACAGCATCGGGCGCATTAACGGCAACGGCGTGGTGCGTGACGGCACGATGCACTCGATCGGGTCGTTTGACGCCGACGGCACGGTGCGTGACGCCAAAGGCAATGCCCTGGGCATCATCAAGGAGCTGGAGATTTTTGACACCGACGGCACGCGCATCGGCTACATCAACACCGACGGCACGGTGCGCGACGGCGAGAGCAACATCGTGGGCTACATAAGCATCAACGACGGCAAAGTGACCAATGCCGAGAAAAAAGCCATCGGCTTTGCCCGTGGTGTGCGGGTGGACTGGATTGCCTGCTACTACTTCTTCCACTTTTTTGGCAATAAATAATAAAAGGAGAACATTAAGTACAATAAATACAAAACTAATCACTATCAATAGATTATCGTTGTTATTGTATTTATTGTCTTCTTTCTATGACTCGTGTGCAGATGAAGAGGATATTGTTGACTTTGGCTATTGTGCTGACGGCAGCCAATAGCCTTTTTGCGCAACTGCCACCCGACTCGGTGCTGCGGCGCTATGCTGCAGGGATGCTGATGGTGGGCTTCAAGGGCGACAGCGTGACCGGGGACTGTGATGCGGCACGCTATGTGCGCGACCTGAAGGTGGGCGCCATCGTGCTGTTTGACATCGATGCGACGGGCGACGCCACCATAGGGTCACGCAATATCACCAGCAAGGAACGCCTCACCCGCATGACCGCCCAACTGCAGGCATGGGCCGACTATCCCCTGCTCATCGCCACCGATCAGGAAGGCGGCAGGGTGGCAAGGCTGAAACCGCAATACGGCTTCCTGCCCACAGTGACTGCCGAGTACATAGGCACGGTCGATAACGAGGACACCACGCGTTACTACGCATCCCGCATCGCCAGAGAAATGAGGGAAAGCGGTGTGAATGTCAACCTGGCTCCTGTGGTCGATGTGCTGAACCACGACTGCGCTGCCGTGGGCCACTATAACCGCTGCTATTCCATTGACCCGCAGGTCATCGTCCGCCATGCAGGCTGGTTCATCGACGAGAACCACCGTCAGGGCGTGCTGTGTACCCTCAAGCACTTCCCGGGCCACGGCAATGCCATCGATGACTCTCACTACGGCTTCGTTGACGTGACCAACGCCTGGGCACCGGTTGAACTCGAGCCTTTCAAAATGCTCATCGACGAGGGCAAGGCCGACCTCATCATGACCGCCCATCTGTTCAACCGCAACATTGATGAGGACTACCCCGCCACACTGTCCAGCAAGACCATCAACGGACTGCTTAGAGAGCAGATGGGATTTGACGGCGTTGTGGTAACCGATGACCTGTACATGCAGGCCATCCGCAACCAGTACAGCATCCCCACAGCACTCGAACTGGCTATCAATGCCGGCGCCGACCTCATCTGCGCCGGCAACAACATCAGCACCGGATTCGAAGCCGACCGTCCATTCAAACTGGTGGACATGATAGTGAACTCGGTGAAAGAAGGCCGCATCCCCTGGGAACGCATGGAGCAATCCCATGAACGCATCATGCGCTTGCAAGAAAAAATCAACCAATTAAAATAATTAACAATGAAACGCATTATTCTCATTGCAACAATCGCCATTTTCGCATCAATGAGCATCATGGCTAGCGGCAAGGCACCCCGTCGCCACAAGATGCCACGTCCACGTCAGTCGCTCGCAATCAAGATGCCCGAGGCACTCAAGCCCGGCGACAAAATCGCCATCATTTCGCCTGGCAGCACACCTGGCGACCAGAATCCCGAACAGGCAGCCGCTACACTGCGCGCGTGGGGCTTTGAACCCGTTATCGGACAGCATGTACTGACCAAGAATCACGCCTACGCCGGAAC
>JAEEGL012915992.1_pt1 | contig 11997 bp, 10 predicted proteins | sample 9134231 | NCBI WGS metagenome assembly JAEEGL01 (sample SAMN16246548, study PRJNA631951) | gut metagenome | biome: gut microbiome; feature: rumen; material: fiber-attached | host: Bos | place: Iran: Karaj | collected 2018-10
GAAAGCTCGTGCCGGATTGTCCATCAGCTGCTTGCCGCACTCGCACTCGGCAATGTATTTCTCAAGCAGAGGTTTCATTTCGGGTGCCTCCATCGGCGTAAGCAAAGCCAAATGCGCCTTGTATTCGCCAATAGCCTTATCGTATTGTCCGTTAAGATGATAGCCGCGTGCTAGCATCAAATGAATGTCGGGCGCCACATCGCGGCGCAGCTGATATGCCTTCTCAAAAAAATCGATGCACTTGTACTTCATCGGCAGATTCATATAGCAAACGCCAATGCGGTAGTTGAGCAGCGAGTAGTTCGGATTAAACTTCTGTGCCTCAAGATAATACTGCAAAGCCTCGTGGTAGTATTCCTTGGCGTAGTACGACTCACCGTCTTTCAGGTTGTTGTTGGCCTCTTTAAAAGCGTCTTTCTGATTCTGAAAATAGTTTTTGTCGAACGGAATGTCCTGGCAAAAAGCCGATGCGCAGCAGGCAACGGCAGCTATAATTATATATAAACGTTTCATACTCAGCATAATATTATTCATAGAACGAAATGTAGTTTCTTGCCTTGGTAATGCCAAGCTGGTAAGCCTTGCGCCAGTCGGCCACAGCCTCCTCAAACTTGCGCTGCATCTCCTGGCAGCTGCCGCGGTTCAGGTAGGCCTCGGCAAAGTTGGCGTTGATGCGGATGGCGTCGCTGAATGAGCGGTAGGCGGCATCGTAGTCCTTCTTTTTCATCTGGGCGATACCCATATTATTATATGCGTACGCGTATTCCGGATTAATCTCGATGGCCTTCTGGCAGTCGGCAATCATTCCGTCGAAATCGTTCTTCTCAAACTTGGCGCGCGCGCGGTTGTTGTAGGCGATGAAATAGTCGGAGTCGAGTCCGATGGCCAGTCCGTAGTTGCTGATGGCGTCGTCGATATTGCCCTTCTTGAGCAGTGCGCTTGCCAGATTGTTGTAGGCTGTGGCCAGTTTCGGGTCGATTTTGATGGCCTGCTGATAGTCGGCAATGGCACCGTCGTAGTCCTCGTTCATACGCTTGGCGCTGCCGCGGTCGTTGTAGGCCTGGGCGTTGTTGCCGTCGAAGGTGATTGAGAGCGTGAGGTTGTTGATGCTCTCCTCGTAGTTGCCGCACTCAAAATTGGCCACACCTGCGTAGTAGTAAACCTTGGCCTCGTCGTAGCCGGCCTTGATGGCAAGCTCGAAATCGCTGAGCGCGTCGCTCGAGTTGTTCTGGTTGAAATAAGCCAGACCGCGGCCGTAGTAGGCCACCGGCGACTCCTCAAGCTCAATGGCCATTGTGAAATCGGTTATGGCGCCGCTGTAGTCGGCTATTTCCGACTTGGCAAAACCGAGGTTCACAAGCGCCTTGGTGAATTTGGGGTTGAACGACAGCGCTTTGGTGAAACTATTGATGGCTTCGGGGAAATTGCGCCGGGCTACAAAATCGTTGCCCTCATTGAAAGCAACCTCTGCCTCCTGATTGCCCGCTATGACGAGCGTGGAGTCGTTTTTGGCTGTGTTTTGGCCGTAACTGCCGAAACAGAACGCCATAACAACTGCCAAAGAAATTGATTTTAATTTCATTGCGTTAATTTTTAATTATTTACAGTTTCCTTTTGGTTTGTCGTAAGGCACACCAAAGAAATAGCTAAATTACACTATTGAAATTAAAAATTCAAATTTATTTGAATGCGGACAGTTTTGTTTCAAGGAGACAACACTATAAACCAGAAAAGCCATATTGGCAAACTATTGGAACAAGTGGATAAAATATATGGTTTAAAAACGGAATAAGTGGTTATTTTCCGAGGCGAAAATATGGAATAAGTGGAATTCTATTTGATATTTCGCAAAAAAACACTTTATTTACAGCGATTTATTTAAACATTTATGCTCGAACGCAAATTCGCCAAATATCTTGAGGATTATCTCAAAGAAAAGCAAGATAAATTTCTGCTTGTCAATGGTGCGCGGCAGATTGGAAAATCGTACTTGATACGCTATGTAGGGAAAAAACTTTTCCGTCACTTTGTTGAAATCAACCTCAAAGAGGACAAAGAGGGCGAGCGTGTGTTTGCCGCAGTGCACACCACAACCGATTTGTATATGCGGCTCGGCAACTACTATCCGAAGCCCTTAGGCGACAAGTCCGACACGTTGATTTTTCTTGATGAGATACAGAGCTACCCCCACCTGATGACGATGCTTAAGTTTCTCAACCAAGAAGGCCGGTACCGGTTTATTGCCAGCGGCTCGCAGTTAGGCGTAGCTCTGTCGCAAACGCCGTCGGTGCCACTCGGCAGTGTCGAGATTCAGCAGATGTTTCCACTTGATTTTGAGGAATTTTTGTGGGCAACGGGTGTCGGGCCAGAATGGATTGAGAGTGTACGCCGCCATTATTACAACAACGAGCCGCTCGATGAGGATTCTCACAATCTGCTTTTGAAGCGTTTTCAATATTATCTGCTTGTTGGCGGTTTGCCCGAAGCCATTAATAAGTATCTGGAAGACAGAAATATGGTGCGTGTGCGTACCGTTCATAACGACATTCACGAACTCTATCGCATCGACGCCTCACAATACGATGCGGAGCATAAGTTGAAGATTCGCCGCATCTACGACCTAATTCCAAGCAATCTTGAAAACAAAAAGAAACGTTTGATTTACAAAAACATAGAGAATAAAACCGGCAAGCATTTCTCTGATTATGCTGATGAGTTTGAGTATCTTTCAAACTCCGGTGTCGCCCTTGATGTGCAGGCCATCAGCAATCCGCGCTTCCCGCTCATCGAATCGGAACAAAAACGGTTGGTGAAACTCTATCTGAACGATGTGGGACTGCTCACCTCTCTGCTATATGGCCTCAATGTCAATGCTGTGCTGCAAGACATCAGAAGCATCAATTTAGGAACGGTTTATGAGTCGGTGGTTGCACAAGAGTTGCGCGCCCACGGTTTTGCGCTTCATTACTACGACAATAAGCAGAAAGGCGAAGTTGATTTTCTGATTGACGACTACGAGCGTCTTCAAGCGTTGCCGTTGGAAATAAAATCGGGCAAAGATTACACCGAGCACAGCGCCCTGACCAAGTTTTTGGAAAATTCTGATTATGGAATAGAAAGAGCCATCGTTTTTTCAAACACAAGGGAGATTTATCAGAAAAAAGGCGTAACCTATATGCCGATTTACTATTGTATGTTCCTTCAAAACACACCGACAGACACAAATGCCGTCATATTGCCGGAATTGGAATCTGTTTAAAATGAAAAAGTAACAAGGCCATTGTATAACAACAAACTAAAAAAACAGCCCGAAGGGCTGAATCTGCATAACCGACCGCAATCGGAGCGCAGCCGCCAGCCGAAACTCCATATTGGCAAATTCTTGTGCATTAGCGCTTTTCAAACAACGATATTCAAATATGCCTTACTCTGGTTGAGCACCGCGCGCACAGAGCCGAGGTGGTCGGTGATGTATTGGTGTATTCTCACTATTCCTCGTTTTTAGGCTTAACCAACGAAGTTTTATCGAAAATCTTGGTTTTTATCAAATTTCCGTCTTCATCATAGTACTTCCACTCTCCATATTCAATTGACATATCAGATTCGGGTTCATCTCCTTCATACCATAAAAGAGCTCCTTCTTCTTTCACAATGCCATTAAGATGATAACCTATGAAATAGCATTTGTGATCTGGAATAAACATTTCATTCAAATCGTTGTATATTGTATCTGTATTTGGTTCAAAGTTCTTTAAAATAAATGCCAAATGTCCAGTATTATAAAAATCATACCAAGTTCCGCACATTTGTCCATTTTCATATTCTCCAAATGACGACAAATAACCATATTTACTATACCATTTAAATACTCCTGATTTTACTCCATTTTTGTAATAACATTGTATTATATATCCATCAATGGTATCTGACCAAAAACCAACTTTTTGACCGTTATTATCATACTGATTTATTTTATCGGCATATTCATTTTGTGTTTTAGTAGTGACATTACTACTTTGGGTTTTTGTTGGAACGGATTTTTTCTGAAAAAATGTGCAGGCGCTAAAAGACAAGCACAGCAAGAGCAATAGTATTGTTTTTGTTTTCATATTTAACTATTTAATTCAAGAACGGTCATATTCTGGTTGAGCACCGCGCGCACTGAGCCGAGGTGGTCGGTATTGTATTGGTAAATTTTCATTGCTCCTCGTCTTCTGATTTAACCCATGAAGTTTTATCGAAAATCTTGGTTTTTATCAAATTTCCGTCTTCATCATAGTATTTCCATTCACCATATTCTATGAACAGATCGGATGTGGGGTCATCACCTTCATACCACAAAATAGTGCCCTCATCTTCGATGTTACCATTAAGGTGATAACTTATTGAGTAACATTTATGGTCAGGAACAAACGCTTCATTCAAATCATTGTATATCGTATCTGTATTTGGTTCAAAATTTTTGAAAATAAACCACAAATGCCCGGTACTAACATCAAAGTAAAACCAAGTTCCGGACATTTGCCCGTTTTCAAATTCTCCAAAGCAAAATAAATTACCTGTGCTGCTATACCATTTATACACTCCTGAACGCACCCCATTTTTATAGTAACATTGTATAATTTCTCCATCAATGGTATCCGACCAAAAACCTTCTTTTTGACCGTTATTATCATACTGATTTATTTTATCGGCATATTCATTCTGTGTTTTAGTAGTGACATTACTACTTTGGGTTTTTGTTGGAACGGATTTTTTCTGAAAAAATGTGCAGGTGCTAAAAGACAAGCACAGCAAGAGCAATAGAATTGTTTTTGTTTTCATATTTAACTATTTAATTCAAGAACGGTCATACTCCAGTTGAGCACCGCGCGCGCCGAGCCGAGGTGGTCGGTTGTTGTGTAATTAAAAGCTTCCTCAATCACGGTGCAGTTCATACGGTTCAGTTTGTCGTAGTCAAAGATAGTGGTATTTGCGGATATTTTGAAAGCGTTTTTCTCTCAAAAACAAACCGCCATCACCTTAAAAATAGTGTTATTTTTTTCGGAATAGCGCTGGTTGGTGTCGAAAACCCACTCCCACTCTGCTTTTGGCGGCGTTTGGGGCAAATCGGCATACACAAGCTGTTTCTCTTTTTGGGGCGAGCCGTCGAGCGGAATGTCAATCTGGCGGTAGTCGGTTATGAGGCAGGTTCGGCCGGCGGGCAGCCAGCTTATGTGGTTCTGCTGCACCGTTTTACGGACAGGCAGCAACTGCTCCTCGCCCACCCGGAATCGCTCGGCAAGGTAGTCGCACAATATTATATCGAGCTGGTTGAGCAGATTGACCGAAACCACAAGGTCGAACTCATCGAGGTTGACATCGGTCGCGGCCGAAGGCAGCCAACCAGCAAAACTCGTGAACAATGGAGCGCTCATTGCCTGGCGAACGGCACCGCCGGTGAGGTCGGCAGTCACCAGTCGCACATTGGACATTCGCGCCACACGCGCCTTAACCGGCTCAGGATGAACAATATCCACAAGCGTCACCGACTCGAACATCTGCGAAAGCTCATCAATCGGGACATCATAGAGCCAGCCGCTGCCCAGCACCGCCACCGACGTGCGTTTTTCAGCCCGCCGCGCCGCCTCGACGATGAAGTTCCGGGTGTTGTCAAGGTGCGATTTCCAGTTGCCACTTTCGCGCAAAAATCGGTTGCGGATGCCAAGCTGGTCGCTGACATAGCCCGCGCGCCGTGCCGCAGCCGGCAGAGTTTTAGGTTTGAAGATATTATCAATCAGTTTTTTACAATAATTCATAACAAAACACGTTTTCTGGTTTGCACCAATTCTTAAAAAAAGTAACTTTGAATGTTACGCACAAACAAAAAACGCGATGATAAGTAACAAATTTAGGTTCAGAACTTTTGCCGTCAAAATGGCATGCCTTGTTGTGCTGGCAACGACTGTCCAAAGCGTTGAGGCACAATACTCGCAGTCAGAGCGGAAGCTGCTTAAGTCGGCCAACAATTATTTTGAGACCGGACGGTACGACAAGGCGCTACCTATTTATATGAAGCTCGACTCGGTGATTGACGACATCAACCTGCGCTACCAGATTGGGTTGTGCTATCTGAAATCGAGGTATGAGCAGGACAAGGCTGTCAGTTATCTAGAGGAGGCCAGCATCTCGGCCGGGACACTGGTCCCGCTTGATGTCATCTGGTATCTGGGCGACGCCTACCATGTGGTTTACCGTTTCGACGAAGCCATCAAAGAGTACAACAAGTACATCAGCCTAACCGCTAAAAACGCGCAGGCCGACATCAACAAGCTGAACCACTGCAAACGAATGGTCGGCATCTGCCGCAACGCCATTGAGATTACCGAAATACCATATAAGGTTGACATTGAGCCGATGATGTCGCTATATGCAGCCGAATCGGACTATAATCCGCTCATATCGGCCGACGAAAGTGTAATGCTCTTTATGCGCGAAAAAGGCGTGGGCAAGGGCCTTGAAACATCGACACACATAATGATTTCGACCAAAGATAACGGCGGATCATGGACCAAGCCCGAAGATGTGACGCTTGTTCTTGACCACAAGCTGCAAGGCCACACTCCCACACTGGCCGGTCTTTCTCCCGACGGGCACACGGTGTTCCTGACCTTTGGCGAAGGCCTGAACAAGGACATCTACTCGGCTCATATGCAAGGAAAGACCATCAGTGAGGTGAAAAAGCTGAACAAGAACATTAACACGCCTTACTACGAAGGCGCGGCCAGCATTACCCCCGACGGCACAAAACTCTATTTTGTTAGCGACAGACCGGGCGGCTTGGGTGGTCGCGACATATACGTGTCGACGCTGAACAAAAAGGGCGAATGGGACGAGCCTGTGAACCTTGGCGAGCATATAAACACCAAATTCAACGAAGAGTCGGTGTTCATCCATTACGACGGACAGACGATTTTCTTCAGCTCGCAAGGACACAACACAATCGGCGGAAAAGACATTTTCAAATCGAAACGGGTGAACGGGCAATGGACTGAACCAGAGAACCTTGGCTTCACCAACACCACCATCGACGACCTGACATTTGTGTTGAACGCCAGTGGCGAATACGGGTACTTTTCAACGTCGAGGAACAATTCGTACGGCCGTCACACCATTATGAAGGTGGGCTACAAAGACCCAATTCCGCTGACTCTGGTGAAAGGAACCGTGCTGGCCGGAACACCGCCCAAACCGATAAAGGTTGACATCAAGGTGTACGACAAGAACACCCACGAGCAGGTGAAATACGTTTATACGCCCGACACCGAGACAGGCAAATACCTGTTGATTTTTCCTCCGGCCAAAAACTACCAACTGGTGATTTCGACGCCAAACTTTATGCCGCAGCTCATCAACATCCACATCCCCTACCAGAACTATTTCTACGAGTTGTATCAAGAGATAACTCTACAGCCTATCAAGTTGAATAACAATGATATTGGCGAAGAAGTGATGGTGAACAACGTGTTCTACGACATCTACAAGACAGCAGAAGCCGACTCGATAACCAACAACAATACGCCGCAGCAGCCTCAATACTATGAGCATCTGCTGGAATTGGTGGAAAATATTATCCAGACATCGGACACCATCAACAAACTGAGCTACAACACGCAATCGAAAAACGAGAAAGCGCAACTGAAAAAAAGCACTGACGACCTTCTGTCGCTGATTGAGGACGCCATCAACACCCAGGACTCTGTGACACTGAGCATTCTTGACGCCAACACCAAGCAGAAGGACAAGGTGACCGAAACGCACTTCTACACCGACGGCAGCATGAGTAAATCGGTGACGATGCAGGTAATAGGGCAGGACACGTTCTATACAGCCGCGCCCATCGACCTGAGCCGGTTCGAGATTCCGACACGCAACCGCAGCAACATCAACAAACAGGAGAACACAAATCCGGTGATGTTCAAGGTATCGCAACCAAGCCAGCGCAAAATCATCTATAAACACACTCTCTACTACAAACTCAACGAGAGCGAGCTGACGGCAAGCGCAAAGAAAGAGTTGCAACAGATAATCAACCTGTTGATAGACAACGCATCAGTTGGCGCCGAAATCGACGGTTACGCTGACACTCAAGGCGAACGCACCCACAATATGAACCTCTCACAACTGAGAGCGCAGAACGTACTCAAATACTTACAAGAGAACAATGTGGACGGACGCAAGATAATAACCCAAGGTCACGGAGAATCGACCGAGCGCGGCAAATACGACAGCCGCACCCGCGAGATGAACTACCGCCGTGTTGAAATAACCCTGTTCGAACTTAAAGACTGACGAAGATGAAGAGCCTGAAAAAAATACTGATAGCCTCTGCGACAGTCGCTTTAAGTCTGACTGCCGGCAAAACACACGCGCAATACTCCGAATATGAGGTAAAAGCCGCATACATCTTCAATTTTGCAAAATTCATTGAGTGGCCTGCCGACTACATCGAGGGAGATACACTCTACCTTTGCGTGTATAAGAACGACCCGTTTGGCATCATTTTGGAAAAGACAATGATAGGCCGCAAGGCTAACGGCAAGGATTGGAAGATAAAGCGCATATCGAACCTGAACGAGGCCGGAGAATGCCATTTCCTGATAGTGTCGGGAATCAAGCAGCATGAGGCCATGCAAGTGCTAAAGAACATCGGCAGCAAGCCGATTGTGACCATTGGCGACGAGCTGAACAACTTCTGCACCATCGGCGGAGTCATCAACTTTTTGCCGCAATACTCTGAGCGGCAGTTCGAAATCAACAAGGATGTAGCTAACGACATAGGCATAAAAATCAGCCCGAAGCTGCTGCTGCTGGCCAAAATAATATCAACGAAAGAAGATGAATTTTAAGGACTTATCGGTACAAACCAAAGTCACCGTATTGGTGATGGTCATCAGCCTGGCGGCACTGATTCCGGCCGGACTGATTTTCGGACGGTTCGATAAGGTGCAGTATAACAACCAGGCACTCAACAATATGACAATACTGGCCGACATTGTTGGCGACAACAACACGGCCAACATTATGTTCGACTATCCGCTCGACGCACAGACGGTGCTGCAGACGCTGGCAGTAGACAAAAACATCCGCGTTGTCCGCATCTACGACACCAACCACAGCCTTTTTGCCGAATACGCACAAAGTCCCGAGTTCAGCAACTCACACCTCGATTTCATATCGGAGCGCGACACTTTCGCCTTCGACAACAACGATCTGCTGGTAAGCCGGAACATTGTGCTCGACAATGAGAAAATCGGATCGATATACTTGCAAACCAGCCTCGAGAACTACAGCGACCGCTTGTTGCAATTCATCAAAGTGTACCTGATAATGCTTTTGGTGACTATGGCCATCACACTGCTGCTATCGAAGGGTATGCAGAACATTGTTTCAAGGCCGATAATCGAACTCACTCGGACAATGCGCGAAATGTCGGATGTGACTGATTATCAGATAAAAGAAACAGAGACCCGCCGAGACGAGATTGGCGAGCTGATGCGAGGATTCAACTCGATGATCAAGCAAATAAAGCGGCAGAACATCGATCTTACCATTGCAAAAGAGCAGGCCGAGAATCTGGCAAAAATCAAAGACCAGTTCCTTGCCAATATGAGCCACGAAATCCGCACCCCTATGAACGGTGTGATTGGCATGGCCAAGTTACTAAACGACACTGATTTAACACCCGACCAAAAGACATTCCTCGACAACATCACCATTTCAGCCAACAACTTGCTGGTCATCATCAATGACATTTTGGATTTCTCGAAAATTGAGGCCGGAAAGATGGAAATTGAAAACATCGACTTCAATTTGCGCAACATAATCAACAATCTGACAGTCACATACAAACTTTCTACTGAGAGCAAGGGGCTTTATTTCAATGCCGATATCGACCCGCGGATGCCAAACGTGGTTGTCGGCGACCCCACCCGACTGAACCAGATTCTGAACAACCTGCTCAGCAACGCGTTGAAATTCACCGAATACGGCGGTGTAACATTCTCGGTGAAGGTGCTGCATCAAGACGCCGAATCGAGCAAACTGTGCTTCATCGTCCACGACACAGGCATTGGCATCCCGAAGGAAAAGCAGGAACTTATATTCTCGAGCTTCTCGCAAGCCAGCAACGACACCACACGCAAATACGGCGGCACCGGCCTGGGACTGACCATTTCGAAACAACTGGCTGAGATGCAAGGCGGCAGCATCAGCCTCAACAGCGAGGACGGCAAAGGCAGCACCTTCAGCCTCGACATCACCTATTTGCATGGCACTGCGGCATCGGTACAAACAACAACAGAGTCGCGCGCAACGGTAACCACCAACCAAACCGGTTACATGCCGAGCATTCTACTGGCTGAGGATAATGAAATTAACCAGTTGTTTGTCAAAACAATACTGAAAAAACAATTCAACTTGATGATTGCTCCTAATGGTAAAGTTGTAATTGACCTGCTAAACAAAGAGCATTTCGACCTGATTCTGATGGACCTTCATATGCCCGAAATGGACGGATACACAGCTACTTCGGTTATCCGCAAGATGAACGACCAAGAGAAACGTACCACTCCGATTATCGCACTGACAGCCGCCGCCATCAAGGGCGAGAAAGAGAAATGCATTGCCGCCGGAATGGACGACTACATATCGAAACCATTTGAGACGCAAGATCTTATCGATATGATTTACAAGCATATCGGGAGCAATAATGTGACAAAGGAGCAAAATGCAGAAACTGGACTGGCCAATAATCCTAGCCAGACTCCGAAAACAAATTTCAAATTCATCAACCCAACACACATTGACTCGGTAACAGGTGGCGACGAGAAGTTCAAACAGGAGCTGATAACCGTATTCGTACAGCAGTTGCCCACCCTGCTTGTTGGTCTTGAAAAAGCCTTGCAAGACAATGATTATAAACAACTTTCGGCTATCGCACATAAGACAAAATCTTCAGTTGCGCTGATGGGAATTGAATCGTTGCGAGCCGATATGGCCGAACTTGAACAAAAAGCGAAAGTTGGCGAGGATGAGGAATGCTACAAACGAATAGTTACCAATTTTATTTCTGTAAGCACCGACGTACTTGCTGAGATTGAGATTATGCGCGAAAACATATAAAAATTGAATAAAAAAACACTCAAAACCAACAAATTATGATGGAAATAAACAATCAAACCGCTGGTTGCGCCATTGTAACACCGAAACCAGATAACCGACGGCTGACCATCGTCAACGACAGCCAGTTTAAGAAACAAATGAATGCGGTCATCGACATGCACGAGTACCTGAACATTATTGTTGATATGAAAGATATCGACTTGATTGACAGCACTGGATTGGGCACGCTGATTAGCGTCTTCAACCACGGGCGCAACAACAACTGCAAAATCAAATTCTGCAACTTGAGCGCCGCGGTGGCAAATGTCATCAAGATGACCCGAATCGACCAGATTTTGGACATCTACCCGACGCTTGAAGCTGCCAAAAGCTCATTGTAACGCTTTGGCATACAATGATTTCGGTTACCGATAAAATAAACCGGCTTTATGCGTCGTGGGCTGGTGGTAGCTATGCCCATAGCTCGCCCCTTCCCCGCTCTGGGTCCGACAGGCAGTATTTCCGCCTGACGGCCGACAACCAGCGCTCGGTGATGGCCGCCTACAACCCGAATGTGGCTGAAAACGAAGCATATTTTGCTTTCACTCAGGCTTTCGCCGATGCGGGCGTTAATGTGCCGAAAGTTCTGGCCGTAAGCGCCGACCGCACTTGCTATCTGGTTGAAGACCTTGGCTCGGAACCGCTCTACAACCTTGTTGTGGAAGCCAACGGCGCACCCGACGAGCACCTTGTGCGACTCTACAAGCGCGTGCTGGCCGATTTGGCCCGAATGCAGGTTGTGGCTGGCCGCAACATCGATTACTCACTCTGCATCGGGTCGCCCGATTTCGACCA
>JAEEGL013259375.1_pt1 | contig 11997 bp, 12 predicted proteins | sample 9134231 | NCBI WGS metagenome assembly JAEEGL01 (sample SAMN16246548, study PRJNA631951) | gut metagenome | biome: gut microbiome; feature: rumen; material: fiber-attached | host: Bos | place: Iran: Karaj | collected 2018-10
TACGGGCGGAGATATGAAAGTACCTTGCCCAAGCTTTAGACGAACGATTAATTGCTTTTTCAAGACGCTTATATTCGCGATTGTATTTGGCTTCTTCGAGAGAATAAAGCTGATTTGTAGGCACGATAAACACCAACCTTGAAATAAAATACACTAACCTCATAGAAAGTTAGTGTATATATTATAACATATTTTTTAGTTTTTAGCGAGTGTACTTTTCGTTAAGGTCGCTATAATCGTAGAGTTCGTTACCGTTAAACCAAAGGTCGATTTCTTTTTTCGCTTCTTCAATAGAGCCGGAGGCATGGACAAGGTTAGGAACGCCAGTTCCCTTCGCATCAGAATAACCAAAGCTCATGTGCGAATAGTCGCCGCGGATAGTGCCCATTTCTGCGGATTTCGGTTCGGTCGGGCCGACGATTTTACGGACGAGGGGTTGAGCTTCAACGCCTTCTAGAACCATCGCAATAACTGGACCGGTCATCATGTATTCGACATTATAACGAAAAACTTGTTCGCCACGACGAGTAATCATTTGGCCGATATCTTCATAGTGTTGGCGATAAAGATGTTCGTCCGGCATGACCATCTTCATACCGACGATTTTTAAACCAACGCGTTCGAAACGTTGAATAACTTCACCGATGATACCACGTTGAACAGTATCAGGTTTTAATACTACTAAGGTACGCTGAATATAATCTTCTGATTTTGCCATTAAAACTCCTTTTTTAAAATTATATCATATATAATATAGATATGGATATTTACGATCTTATCAATGATTTTCTGGAACATCTCGAGGTTGAAGCGGGACGAAGTAAGAAGACGGTCGAAAATTATCGGTTATATTTAGAGCGGTTTGTTGAGATATCTTTAGAGATATTAAAAAAAGACGAGATGAAGCCTAGCGACATCACGAAAGAACTTTTAAGAAAATACCGATTAAAATTAAACCGTTATGGCTCGGAAAATGGTGATGAGGATTTAAAGGTGATTACCCAGGCTTACCATTTAATTGCCCTACGAGGATTTTTAAAATATTTAGCAAGACGAGAAATTAAATCGCTTGACCCATCGCTGGTAGATTTACCGAAAGTAGCGAGAAAACAAGTAAATTTTTTGCATTTTGACGAAGTTGAAAGCATGTTAGACCAAATAGATTTAACGACGGAGTCGGGGCTCCGGGACCGGGCAATCATTGAACTTTTATATTCGGGAGGCTTAAGAGTTTCGGAACTGGTCGGGTTGAATCGGGACTCAATCAATCTAGAGCGACGTGAGTTTATGGTAAGGGGTAAAGGCTCAAAAGACCGACCGATTTTTATTAGTCAATCGGCGGCGGACCGAGTACAAGATTATTTGGATGCGAGAACTGATTCCCTGCCAGCGTTGTTTTTAAATAATTCGCGCAATACTCAAGCGGTAGATACTTCGGGAAATTATCGGAGAATGACGGCGCGATCAGTGGAAAGAATTATTGAAAAATATGCCCGGATGGCGGGGATTACAAAACATGTTTCACCACATACTCTAAGGCATTCTTTTGCAACGGATCTTTTAATGAACGGTGCGGACTTAAGGTCAGTACAGTCAATGCTCGGGCATGCGGATATTTCGACAACCCAAATTTATACGCACGTAACGGATGCGCATTTAAGAGAAATCCACGAGAAATTTCACTCTGAAACTAAATAATTATTTCAGCACGTCAGGATCATAAAGACGAATAATGGTAGAAATAGTAGAAGGCGTTTGGTCGTTGGAACCATACCAACAGGTACGAATGTAAAAGTCGTAGAAAGCAGATTGCTTGCTATTGTTGTCACCGATTTGAGTCGTTCCGGAGTCCGGAACAGCAACTATATAAATACCTTCGGCTTTGTCAAGAACAGTATTGTTGCTGCTATCATCGGCTAGGGCGCCAGAATCAGAATTGATACCAGAAGTAGGATTTGTAAAAATGAGATGGGGGTAAGTTGAGGCTTCACTAAATTTTTCATTAAGCCCAATGCTACCGGTAACATCCTTTTCAACAGAAGAAACAAAGACGGATTTGATGAGCTCGTCTTCATTACTGTCGAAATCTTTTGTAGAAAATTCACCAAGAGCTTTTGTATTAATAATGAAGGCGTTTTGGGGAACAATATAGTAATCATTGCCTTCGTCTCCGGAATATAAAGCGTCGCAGGTCTCGAAAGTGGGTTGGAGAACGGCGTTATCACGATTATTATTTTTTAGAGTATAAACATTTTCAACGATGGCATCCCAAAGTTTTTTATAGCGGCTATCGCCATTAACGGCAGAATTTTGGATAAATCTAAGAGCTTCAGCCTGAGCATCAATTTCTTCACGCGTTAAAGTGGATTCAAGGGCGGTCTGGGCACCGGAAGTACTACTGCTTAAGACTGAAACTACGGCAATAGCAATCATAGAAAAAATACCAACCGCTAAGGTCACTTCGATTAAAGTATCACCCTTCTTTACCATAAGCTCATTATAACATAAACGTAGGAAATGCAGAAGACAAAACTACTACTATAATAAAAGCAATAACCATGAAGGGGCCGAAATAAATTTTTTTATTCTTAGATTTTATGACTATTGGGTACATGACGAGGCAAGCAAGGGCGTTAGCAAGGAAAAGATTAACTAGGGCAAGCCAAGCGCTAGAGAGAGCGAGGCCGAGTGCAGTCCCAAGCAGCCAGTCGCCATCACCAACCCACTTCCCTTTTGAAATAATATAAAGTAGGAGATAAAGGCCACCAAGAATTAAGACGGCGTAGAAAGGTTCTAGGATAAGCGGCGGCGTAAACGGAGCGCTGAGAAGAGCCAGACTAATTTTTAGGACGGCAATTACTGCGGCAATAATGATAGCAATAATAAGACAACTAGTAGGAAGTTCGCCGTAGGCGCCATCATAAATCGCTAAAAAGGCGAGGACAAGAGTAAGAAGTAGGGTAGTAAGAAAAATTGCCCATTCCAACGGCGCGGCGGATGAAAGATTAATAGTAGTGCCAAGCGCGAGAAAGGCTAGAGCTAAACCAAGTTCAGAAAGAATTTCCAAGATGCCAATCTTTTTACCGCATTTGCGACATTTCCCTCTTAATATGAGCCAAGAAATGATAGGAATGTTGTCATACCATTTTAATTGAGTCTTACAGGAGAGACAAACCGAGCGGGAGCCGAGAGACTTTTTAGTCTTCCCTTTTAAGTGCAGGCGACGGGCTTCGCAGCATAAAAACGAACCAAAACAAGCTCCAAGGACGAACATTAAGATGAGAAATAAGGTCTCCATATTTTATATTCTACCATGACTCTTGTTTTTTCTTAGAAGTAATTTATAATTAAACATAAGGAGAAAAAATGAAAAATAAGCAGATTACACAGAGAAAAGGGTTCACGGTTATTGAAGTAGCATTAGTAATTGCAATTGCGGGGTTGATTTTTTTGATGGTATTCGTGGCTCTACCGGGATTAAGGGCTTTACAAAGAGACACTCAGCGTAGAGAGAATATGACCGCATTTATAGAAGCAATAAAGAAATACCAACAAAACAACCGAGGGGCGTTGCCAACGGGAACGCCGACAACAGTGGGAGGAGTGGCTGAATCTGCAGTTGATAATACTTGGCAAGGTTTTTATAATAAATATCTAGGCAATAACTTTGTTGATCCAGATGGCGAGATATACAATTTGACTGTAATGGAATGCAATGATAATGGAACCGAATGTAAAAACGAGGAGTTAGCTGAATTGTATAAAGGAGATACTTTGACCAATAGATATGCATTAAAGGTAGTGACGAAGGCGAAGTGCTCTGGAGATAGGGCAGTAAAGGCATCAAACCCGCGGAATTTGGCAGTACTTTATAAACTTGACCGATCTGGGGTGTATTGTACCAGCACTTAAAAAGCTCTTGCTTTTTTACCGGTTTTTGATATGATGAAGTAAAGATTATGTCGTAGATTAGTCGTTCTGCGATGTAAATTTAAATCTAGAAAGGATTTATTTATGACTAAAGAAAATAACAATTCTAAACAGGGCTTCACCATTATCGAAGTCGTGCTCGTGTTGGCTATCGCGGGTTTGATTTTCTTGATGGTATTCGTGGCTCTACCGGCGCTTCAAAGGTCACAGCGTGATACTGCTCGCCGTAATGATATATCGCGGGTGGGGACGTCGCTTGTGCAATGGCAAACTAACCATGGTTCTGCTATAAATAACTTACCAAATATTGGCGAAAAAGATAAATCAGTATATGTAGGAATTGAAACATTCAATTGTGCTACTGGAACGGAAGGTCTTGCCTGCGAATTCGTGCGCGATTATATGAATTCCGGAGTTGATGGGGCTAAAGAAAATTCATTCCAAGATCCAGATGGTCCGCACTATAGCTTGCTCATAACTAAGAACCTCGCCAATGCTGGTGACAAGAGTATAGCTGCTTCATTTAGTGACAAAAGTAAATTAGAACAGTTTGGGGAGTCTGGTTCATATACTATAGGAGGGACTGATCCTTATAGCGAACATGTAATTTATGTAGTACCTGGTGCAATGTGTGACGATAACGGTAATGCGACGGCGTCTGGGCAACGACATTATGCAGTTCTTTATCGTCTTGAAGGTGCAGGTGTTTATTGCTTGGATGACCAATAGAATTAGCTAAAGGTTAGTAAAAATACTCCCGCGAGGGAGTATTTTTTAGGGCGTTCAATTCTCTGTCCTAGGCGGCGATGGAATTCACTAGGGAGTAAATCGGGAGAAGCGTACCGCCAATCACGATGCCGATAAGACCGGCCATGATGACCATAAGGATAGGCTCAACCATAGTAGAAATACTGTTAATTTGCTCATCAAGTTCATTCTCATAAACTTGGGCGGCTTTACCGAGCATTTCGTCAATTTTACCAGACTCTTCACCAATAGAGGCCATCTGGGGAACGAGTGGAAGCATATATCCACGATCACGCAGGGATTCAGATAGAGGCTTACCACTTTTGATAATTTCTAGAGATTTACTGTATTCCGACTCAACTACGACGTTGTTGACTGAATCAATAGCGATTCTAATTGAATCTAGCATTGGGACGCCAGTTGCAAGCATCATTTCAGAGGTACGGGCGAAACGCGAGACATAAAGTTTACGGAAGAGCCCGCCGAAGAGAGGGACATGAATTTTAAAAGCATCCATAGCTCGGCGACCAACTGGGGTCTCTTTAACGAAGTAAAAGACGCCGCCGGCGATACCACCAATAATAAGGAGAACCAGCCACCAGAAGTTACCAAAGAAGTCAGAAAGGTCGACTAAGAACTGAGTGATGGTCGGAAGAGTTTCGCCCATATCTTCATAGAGACCTTTGACTTGGGGCACGACCATAATCATCATGAAGGCAAGTACGGCGATAATAACAACAAGGATAATTGCCGGATAAACGAGGGCGCCTTTAATTTTAGAAAGCATGGCGGCATCTTTTTCTTCCTGATCGGCAAGGCGCTTCAAAGCAAGGTCAAGCGTACCGGAAGTTTCACCAGCCTTAATAAGAGCAAGATAGACGCCGTTGAAGACGTTCGGGTGTTGAGAAAAGGCATCATAGAGGCTCTTCCCTGCTTCGACGCTGGCTAGAATCTCTTCAACAATGCTTTTCATGGTCTTATTCTGAGTTTGTTCGGAAACGGTAAGAAGGCTGGAAGCAAGTGGCAACCCCGCGCCAATTAGAGTAGCAAGCTGGCGCGTAAAGGTAATGCGGTCTTTATTAGTAACGTGAGTCTTTTTACCAAAAATACCAAAACCTTCTTCGGTGATGGTTTGCGGAATATAATCCTGTTCAATAAGAAGGCGACCGGCGGTCTGTTCATTTTCAGCTTGGATACTACCTTTAATGAGTTTACCGGTTTTTTTATCTCTGGCTTTATAATTAAACCGTTTCATTTTAGCCTCTTATTAATCTGTTTAGTTCGTTGATATCGACAGCATATTCACGGGCGGAATCGTAAGTAATAACGCCAGTTTGAACTAGTTTCGCCAAAGTGCGATCCATAGTCTGCATACCCTGATCGGCGCCGGTTTGGATAGCGGTGTCAATTTGATGGGTTTTACCGTCGCGAATGAGTGAACGAATGGCGGAATTAGCAATCATAATTTCAGCAGCGACAACACGTCCTCCACCGATGGCTGGAACTAGGCGCTGCGCACAGACTGCCATTAAAATATTAGATAACTGTGAACGGACTTGGGGTTGTTGATGGGCTGGGAACACATCTATCATACGATCAATGGATTGAGCGGCAGAATTAGTATGAAGCGTGGCGAAAACAAGATGACCAGTTTCGGCAATAGTGATGGCAGATTGAATGGTTTCAAGATCACGCATCTCGCCGATTAAGACGACATCTGGATCTTCACGTAGGACCGATCTTAGGGCGACTGAGAAAGAGAAGGTATCGTAGTGGACTTCGCGTTGAGCGATGACAGAACGGTGCGGACGATGAGTGAACTCGATTGGGTCTTCGATAGTGATAATATGTACCGATTTTTCGCGGTTGATTTTATCAATTAAAGCCGCAAGGGTAGTAGATTTACCAGAACCAGTAGGGCCGGTAATAAGGACTAAACCACGTGGGAAATCGGAAAAAGTTTCAACAATAGCTGGCATGCCAAGGTCATTAATGCTCTTAATCTGGTTCGGAATTAACCGGAAGGCAGCTGCAGGCTTGCCACGTTCGTAAAAAGCGTTGACACGGAAACGAGCAATGTCACCAAAGGCAAAAGAGTAATCAAATTCTTTGTCTTTCGTAAAAATCTTTTGTTGTTCTTCATCAAGGGTGGCAAAAATCAAATCGCGAATAACGTCTTCGGTCAAGTTTTTAGTGCCTGCGATTGGAGTGAGGGCGCCATCAATACGAAGAATTGGCGGTAAACCATACTGTAAATGCAAATCTGAAGCATTGCGACGAATACACTCTTCGAGTAAAGCTTCAATCTTTGGTGTAGTTATTTGCCCACTATTTTCCATAATATTATTATATCATAAGCGTTACATCAGATCGCTGGCAACGCGGTTGACTTCCTCCAATGTTGTTATACCCGATAGGGTTTTTAATATACCGTCCTGACGCATAGTAACGGTGCCTTTAGTTTTCGCGAGACGCATAATTTCGTTAGTCGTAGCGTGGGAAATGATTAATTTCTGGATATCTTCATCGACATTGATGGTTTCATAGAGACCAATACGGCCAGAATAACCACCGGGAGTCTCTTTTGAATCCATGCCTTTTGCCAACATATAGAAGTTCTCATTCTTGACTGGAAGTCCTGGGTAGCCTAAGTCTTCACTGACTTTAGCAACGGATTCTTTATCACTAGGCAATAAATCGCCAGCGATTGAATTAATTCCGTTGGTTTCAATGTCTGAAGATTTGTACATTTCGCGCTTTTCAGTAACACGGCGGACAAGACGCTGGCCAATCACCACATTCAAAGTTGAAGCAAGGAGGAAGGGTTCGACACCCATATCAAGAAGACGAGGTAAGATGCCGGCAGCAGAGTTGGTGTGGAGCGTAGAGAAGACAAGGTGGCCAGTCAAGGCGGCCTGGACAGCCAAAGCGGCAGTCTCAGCATCACGAATCTCCCCGACCATGACTACGTCTGGATCTTGACGGAGAATAGAACGGAGGCCAGAAGAAAAAGTAAGGCCAGCATCCACGTTAACCTGGATTTGGTTAATGCCGTTCATTTTATATTCGACCGGGTCTTCGAGAGTAACAATGTTAATTTCTTCAGATTTAATTTGTTGAATTAGGGCATAGAGAGTAGTGGACTTACCTGAACCAGTAGGACCAGAAGTTAAAATCATGCCATTCGGCTTCTTAACGCCTTCTAGGACCGAACGTAGGGCACGGCCGGACATACCCATTTTATCAATTTCCATAGTGACACCGGTTTTATCAAGAAGACGAATAACGACTTGCTCGCCCCAAGTAACGGGAGAAATGGCGATACGAAGATCAATCTCTTGGTCATCGACTAAAACGGTAAATTGACCGTCTTGGGGGATACGGTGTTCATCAATTTTAAGGTTTGAAAGAATTTTAACGCGAGAGACGAGTGCCGGAGCAACAGCTTTAGGAAGTTCCATAATTTTACGGAGCACACCATCAATACGGCAACGAATGATGAGGGAATTTTCAAGTGGCTCGATATGAATATCCGAAGCCTTAGTTTTAGCAGCATAACTTAGAATCGTAGTAAGGGCTTTCGAAATTGGAGAATCCTGGACGATAGTTTTAACATTAGACTGCTCTTTTTCGGCAACTTCTTCAGCAGTTTCTTTGACAGCTTCTTTGACGCCCGAAAAATCACCATGGTATTGTTCGAGCATTTCACGAATGCCACGCTCAGAAGACATCCAAACACGAATAGGCTGATTGACAAGGTTGGAAAGATAGTCGGTTGCCTGGACGTTAGTGACGTCAACCATGGCAATGTTTAGCATGCCATCTTTTTCACCTAACGGAACGGCAAGAACACGTGAAGATGCATCACCAGGAATTTTAGCTAAAATGTCTTGATCAATAGTGATGTTTTTTAACTCGACGTAGGGTACACCAATAATAATGGCGGTGGCATGAGCAACCATGTCGTCGCTGATAATTTTACGATTGATGAGCTCAGAAAGAACTGGTTTATCTTCCCTTTCAACTTCTTGTTTAATATTAAAAACTAAATTGCCATCGGCTAGACCTTCATTGACTAGCAGGTTAATAATTTTCTCTTCGGCATCTTTAGTCAGAAGCGCCATTATTGGTTCTCCTGATTGCTATTAACGCATTCGCCGTAGGCATCATATTCATCACAATCGCCAACATAAACCTCGACGGTCGGGTTAAGAGCTTTGTAGTTAAATACTTCAGGATTTGGGTCAATTAACTCGGCAGTAACGGTCGTATCAACCGTAGTAAAGGAAAAATCTTCAATAGGACCAATAAATAAATTGCAGATGAAATAGGAAAGTAGTAATCCTATAATTGCGGCAACGATTGACGAGGCAAGATCAGTTTTCATTATTTACTCTCCGCTTTAATAGTTTTAGTAGTTTCGGTAATGGAAGCTGAACCAGTATAGTAAGCCGTAGCTTGGGCATGAAGCGTTAATCTATTGTCGCCGCTCCATTCAATGCTGGCGCGCTCAATATCAAATTCACGGATTGAACGTTCAATGTTATTTAATACATTCATCGTAGTGGCAGAATCTGCTTCAACAGAAAGGCTAACAGAAATATTGTTTAAACTACCGCCAGTAGGCGAGGAAGAAGAACCGCTCGGGCTAAGAGAATTCGGTTCCCAACCGGAAACGATAAATAGCTTGTTTAAGCTAGCGAGGAGAGCTTCCTCGTTTTTAAAGGCCGGTAAAGCATCAGGAATAACACGAAGAGCGGAGCAACTCTTAATGAGTTGGCTGGCAGATTTTAGCTCGGCGCTATTGTCGGAATTATTATAGATTTCATTAAGCTCATCGTAAGTATAGTTCTTATTGGTATCTGGATTAATACAATTCGAGTCATCCTCTTTCTGGACCGAGTTGAGAGCTTCGTTAGAGGCAAGTTTTTCTAGAATATTAGCACGAAGTGTGCCAGGTATTTTTGAAATTTGGATGCTATCCGGGTCACATTTTTTCAATTCATCGTCCGAGTAAATAGTTCCCTTCGGGCTTTCGCAGATACCAGTGGATTTAATAACGTTAGAATAGGCAACAATGGATTCTTCTTCCGCCATAATAACTCTAGTGTTGAAGGAGATTTGTTGCACAAAATGTGAAACAAGCGAGATAGCAATACCGAGAAAGATGGCAGCACCGAGAACTGCAAGCAACATGTATTGTTGGGCTTCGGAGATTTTTGCTCTTTTACCAATTGCGATTTCTTTGGCCATATTAACTTCCTCCATTCGAGTTACAGGCAGTGTCGCCTTCTTCACAATCCGTAGCACGGGCGCCAAACATAGTCTGGATTTGGACATAAGAATCGGTAACGTTATAGCGGCCAGAAGGAGCAACAGCAAGCATGTGAGTGTTGGTGAACTTATAAAGTTCCGGCGAAAGTGAAATAGTCGCCGAGAAGCGCAAGACTAACTCATCAGAAGAACCACGGCCATTCGAGGAATCGGAAATTTTAATGCCTTCCGTACCCTCGGGAACAAGCAAACAGGAATTGTTGGTTGCGGTCCATTGCGGTTTGGTGCTGTTGAGACTCGCGTCGCCTTGATAAGTGACGCAGGCGCTTTCAAAATGTTGAACATCAGAAATGGTACCGTCTAGGCTCATATACGGAGCACCGGAGATTTGATTTTCTTTGTACCAATCACTGTATTGAGGAGTGCGCCAAATGCGGACAACGGTATCGCCGTCGTAACTTTCGGTCTCATAACTTAAGTCACCAGACGGGTTGCAACCTTCACCGTTGATGGTCCAATAAGCATAGATGCCCTTCGTAGAATCAGTGAGGATGCTACCATCAAGGTCGGTTTCAATAATGCAATAGGCTGGGATAGTTTCACCTTTTTTATCAACATACTTCCCGTAGTCATAGCGCATGTATTGCATACTCTTTTTAAAGGCGTCGAGTACATTATAATCAATAAATGGTTCTTTACCGGCGTTAGCCTGAGCGTCAAAGCTAAAGGTAGGTTGATTGTTTGAAAGATTAACATTCAAGGCCGAGACGGTAATAGTATCGGCACCAGTCGGGAGAAGGGCGGCTAAAGTGTTAAAAGTGCGAGATAATACTTGTTTATTCGAAGTAAGAGTCGAGATGTCACTGAGCTGACTCTTAATGGTTAAGAAGTCATTTAAATCACTGTAGGATTTTAGTTTGGCAGAAAGATTTCCTAGGGTAGTTTTCTTACTGTTAATTGCTAGTTGTTGTCCTCCGACGACAAGGCCGAAGAGAAAAGTAATAGCAACACTTGCGGAAGCGACGATGATACAAAGGAAGAAAATAAAATTACGAAGCTTGAGAGTTTTAATCATCTCATCTTTAATATCAGGAACAAGGTTAATTTCGCGAGCCATTAGTCGTTACTCCTTTCGGATAAACCAATAGCGACAGCAAATTCGCTCGCTACATTCATAAGAGCACGTTGTTGATCCGGAGTGGTACGGACAAATTGCCACGGATTGCCTTTCATAGTTGGGACGTTAGTCTTCGCTTCAATATATTCGGAAAATAGAGGAATGGTGCTAGCATAGCCGGAGAGGACTATACCGCCGATTTTACCATTGATGTATTTAGTCTGGAAGAAGCGGACGGATTTCGCTAACTCGGAAGCAAAATTGTCGAGATGACTGTTCAGAATCTTAAAGACTTGGCCTTCGACTTGATTTTCGTCAAGACCAAACTTCAAAATGAATTGATAAGCTTGGTCCTCACGGACGTTCAAACCGCTTGCGATAGCCTTCGTCAAAATTTCAAATCCACCTGGTATGGAACGGACAAGTCGAGGTTGGCCTTTATAGTCAATCACGAGGTCAGTAGATTTTTGACCATAGTCTACAACCATAGTTGCATCAATAGCCCCAGGAACAGCTAGCGCGCGGGCCATGGCAAGCGGTTCTGGTTCCATAGCAACAATATTGAGACCGGTCTTTTCAATCATTTCCATACTCGATTCGGCATATTCCTTAGAGACGGATGAAACGAGCACTTCGGTTTTAGCGGGATCATTCGGGCTGAGCCCTAAAATAACGTAATCAGCTTTCGCGTCACTTATCGCCATTGGTACATATTTATCAATTTCGTATTTAAAGGTCTTTTTCAATTCTTTTTCCGGCAAAGTTTCAGTTTCGACAATAGAGGTAAAAGTCTTTCCAGCCGGTAAACCAATTGCAATGTTTTTAGTTTTAATACCAGCTTGGTTTACGGCGCCCAAAATAGCCTCTCCGAGACGCTTTTTACCAAGATCGGAGGAATCTTGAGTGAGTTTTGGGTCGATAGGAACATA
>JAEEGL014969208.1_pt1 | contig 11997 bp, 10 predicted proteins | sample 9134231 | NCBI WGS metagenome assembly JAEEGL01 (sample SAMN16246548, study PRJNA631951) | gut metagenome | biome: gut microbiome; feature: rumen; material: fiber-attached | host: Bos | place: Iran: Karaj | collected 2018-10
CCGTTTTTACCGGGGCCAATACTGTCATAGGCTGGTATGTGCATGAATGGCTGTGGAGGAACGATTCCGATATAGTCGGCAGACGTACGAGCGAGGTCAGGATGTTCTATGAGGGTGGAGACCTGGAATACTGCAAAGATTTTATCGACCGGTACGGGGTGGAGTATATCTATATAGGCCCCAGGGAATATAATTATTACAATATTAATTTCTATGGCTTCTGGGAGCTTTGCACGGAGGTGTGGGCAAATGATAACTACAGGCTTCTCAGGGTCGACTACAGGTAAGGCGTGAAGGAGGATGGATTTGCGGGAAGCTTCACAAGGGACCAATGATCTCTCCGGGATCAGCAACGGCACAACCGGACAGACCGGGGATCGGATAGATGAGTTCTCGTTAAGGCTTTTGAGGCTTGCAAGAGATACTATCATAGTGAACATGAGATTTATGGATGTTGCGGTAAATAAGCTTCCTGTCCGTAAAAAAGAAGGGCTTAACGGCGTTGCTTCGGATAATGGATGCTTTTACTATGATCCCGGTTATATCCTGAAAAGATATGCTGAGGATCCCGCTGCAGTGACCAGAATGTATCTGCACTCGATACTGCATCATGTCTTTAACCACAGCTTTGGCTACGGTGCCCTTAAGGAGGATATCTGGGATCTGGCCTGTGACATCGCGGTAGAGAACATGATCATGGAATTCGCTCTTCCGGCCTTTCTGCTCAACGATGACGACAGGCGGAAGATAAAGCTTAAGGGCATAAAAAAGGGAACGGAAAGGATGACGGCCGAGGCCGTCTACCGGTATCTGCTGGTAAATCCTCTTGCGGGCTCCGACAGGCTGGAATACGGAGAGCTTTTTTTTGAGGACCGGCATATATACTGGAAGCAGCAGGAAAAGCTTGAGATCTCGCAGAACGACTGGAAAAAGATAAGCGAGAGGATAAAGGCGGATATCAGGACCTTTTCAAAGAACTCCGGTCATTCCGAAAGCCTTCTTAAGAATCTGGAGGAGGCTACGAAGGAGAGGTATGATTACAGAAAGATCCTGGAGAGGTTTTTTGTAACCGGGGAGGAGCTTTCGGTAAGCGAGGACGAATTCGATTACATCTACTATACCTACGGGCTTTCAAGGTATAAAAACATGCCGCTTATCGAGCCGCTTGAGTTCAGGGATGTAAATAAGATAAGGGAATTTGCCATTGTCCTTGATACTTCTGCCTCCTGCAGGGGTGATATAATAAGAAGCTTTTTAAAGAGAACCTACGAGATACTGAGAGCCAGTGAGAATTTCTTCAGAAAGATCAATATCCACATAATCCAGTCCGACAATGAGGTTCAACAGGATACAAAGATCGAGACCCAGGCGGATTTTGATGCCTTCATTAAGCGCGGGAAGCTTATAGGCTACGGAGGAACGGATTTCAGGCCGGCCATAAGCTATGTGGACAAGCTGGTGGAGGACGGCGAATTTGTCAATTTCAAGGGACTCATATATTTTACCGACGGTTATGGGATCTATCCGCAGAAGGCTCCCGACTATGACTGCATGTTTGCCTTTCTGAGAGAGGATGACAGAAAACCGGAAACCCCCTGGTGGGCGATCCCGGTAGTGCTGAACGGAGAAGAGCTGCAGGCATTGCCACAGGCTTCGGAGACAGGAGTGAGTGAATGAATATCAAACAGGCCAAGGATTATATTAAACAGACTGTACAGATTTACTTAAAAAAGGACGATCTGTCGGAGTACGTGATACCGGTGGTAAGGCAGAGACCCATCTTTATGCTCGGCGCACCCGGAGTAGGAAAAACGGCGATAATGGAGCAGATCTCCCAGGAGCTTTCCATTGCCCTGGTATCCTATTCCATGACCCATCATACCAGGCAGTCGGCCATCGGTCTTCCTTTTATAAAAAAACAGGTTTACGATGGAAATGAGTTTGACGTAACCGAATATACCATGAGCGAGATTATAGCCTCGATCTATGAGACCATGGAGGAGAGCGGCATTAAGGAGGGTATCCTCTTTCTTGACGAGATAAACTGCGTATCCGAGACTCTGGCCCCTTCCATGCTGCAGTTTCTTCAGTATAAGATCTTCGGACGCCATAGGGTTCCCGAGGGCTGGGTGATAGTAACGGCCGGAAATCCGCCTGAATACAACAGAGCGGTAAGGGAGATTGCTGTGGCAGTGCTGGACCGGATGAAGGTGCTGAACGTTGAACCGGATTATGCGATCTTTAAGGAATATGCCCTGGAAAAGAGCCTGCACCCCGCGATAATCAATTTTCTCGATATGAAGCGGGATTATTTCTATAAGATAGAGAATACGGTTAAGGGGCGTTCCTATGTTACGGCAAGAGGCTGGGAGGATCTTTCCGAGATAATGCTCCTTTATGAAGAGGAGGGCCTTAAGGTTGATGATACTCTGATAGGACAGTATATAAATAACACTACCGTTGTCAGGGAATTCGAGGCCTATTATGAGCTTTATAACAAGTATAAGAGAGACTACCGCATAAATGATATCCTGAAGGGAAGGAATACAGAGGCAAGCGTGGAGAAGGCAAGATCGGCGTCCTTTGATGAAAGACTGTCTCTTCTTTCAATGCTCATGGACCGTCTGATCATGGATATCAGGGACAACATAAGAAAGCTCGATTACGTGGCATATCCGGCTGCGGCGCTGAAGGGGGCGGAAGGCCTTTCGGGGGCGGAGCTTACGGCGTATCTTGACAGGATAACCGAGGCAAACAGAAAAAAGCGTGAAAGCCTTAAGCGGGCCTCCGCGCTTTCAAAGGATGAGGATCATAAGCTTAGGAGGGCGGTAAGGCTTCTGGAGGATATGAAGAAGTCTTTGATGGGAGACGAGCTGAGCTACGAGGCTTTGAGAAGGCTGTATAACTCGGAGGTTGAAAAACTTAAGGAGGAAAGCACAAAGGCCGGAAACGAGCTTCACAATCTGTTCGAATTTTCCGAACAGGCATTTGAAGAGGGGAATGAAATGCTGATACTGGTTACGGAACTGACCGTCAATCCGTATACCTCAAGGTTTATCGCCCGCTTTGGAAGCAGCGATTACGAACGCCACCAGAAGGAGCTTATGATAACCGAAAGACAGATAAACATGCAGGACGAAGCAAGGGAACTTTTAAATAGCATATGATATATTATGATGAAAAGCTGAAAATCTATCACGAGGAAAAAGACGGGAAGGCCACTGTTACCGACGCAGATAAAAACATAACAGAGGTTATTATACCACGCGAAATAAATAACATACCGATAGTTAATATCAAAAAGAAGGCTTTTCTGGGCTGCAAGCAGTTAAGGAGCATCTCGCTCCCCGAAACCGTAAAAAATGTGGGAGAGTGGGCCTTTGCCTTCTGCGATTCTCTTTCGGAGCTAAAGCTGGCATCGAACAGGGCGGTCTTCGGACAGGGGGCGTTTAAGAATGACTCAAGGCTTGAGAAGCTGTGGATAGAGGGAAGAAGCGAAGCGAGCGCGAGGATGCTGGCGGCAGCTGTCACGGTCATGGATGCGGAGTATCTTCTCGATACCGCAGAGGCCGGCAGCAGCGAGTGGATCAGAAAATGGGATCAGAAGCTTGAGAACATCCTCAATCTGGCTGATGACGAGGGCTATCATCTCTATGTGCTCTGCGGAGAGGAGGACCTTCATTTTGATTATGATGAGTATCTTGAATATAACAGAAGGAAGAAGGCCGGACTTTCCATGCTGAGGCTTTTGTATGATGAGGAGCTTAAGGAGCCTCTGAGGGAGAGGCTGATGGATTATATCAGGGAGCATTCGGTGGGAAAGGAATCCGAAGCGGCCTGGAGCTGCATCGTGGACAGGCACGGAGACGATATCGCCTACTATGAGCTTATGACAAGGCTTTCGGGGATAGACGAGGATAACCTGGAAAAGGCCTTAAACAGCCTTTCGGACAGACATGCCGAGGCAAAATCCTTTCTTATCAATCATTTCAACAAGGGAAATAAAACAGATGAATTTTTCGATTCACTTATGATCTGATGAGGCGGAATATGAGAGAAAGAGATCATTACGAAGAGCCGGGCTCCGAAAAAGAGGAAAACAGGTATTTTAACGAAGCACTTCAGAATTTTACAAGAGAATTTGCTTATGCCGGAGCTATCAGACATCTGGTTGACAGGGGATATGATACTGAGAGGATCATAAAGGAAATGAACTATCCCCTTAAAAGGGAAGTGATAGAGAAGATGGTAGAGAGGGCGAGGAACGAAAATAGTCAGAGAATAATAAAATTTAATTAGAAAATTCAAAAAAAATAGTTTATACTTATTAATAAGGATGGAAGCGGTGTGGCTTTCGGCTGTAAGTCAGAAACAGATAATAGCAGGGAAAGGAGGTGTTGTATGTTCCAGAAAAATGATATGGTGATTTACGGCAGTCAAAGCGTGTGTGAAGTAGTTAATATCGGAACCCTTTCCATGGCGATGATAGATAAAAAGAAGCAGTATTATACCCTGAGACCTATATACCAGCGTGATTCCGTGGTTTATGTGCCTGTTGACAGCGAGAGGCCGGTAATGCGTCCGGTCATCACCAAAGAGGAAGCACAGAAGCTGGTAAAGAATATACCGAATATTAAGGCGGCCTGGATCGAAAAGGAAGTGGAAAGAGAGCAGGAATATAAAAAGGCCATCTCTTCCTGTGATCCCGAAAGGCTTATCATGATCATAAAAACCTTGTATAATCGGAGAAAAGCAAGGATCGAAGACGGCAAGAAGGTAACCGTCATTGACGAGAGATATTTTAAAATGGCCGAAAAGCAGCTTCATGAGGAGCTGGCCTTTGCCCTGGGGATACCCAGAGAGGAGATCGCGGATTATATAAGCGGATATATGCATAAAAAATCGGGTAAAAAAAGCGGTGATTGAAGCATCACCGCTTTTTTACATCAGCCTGTTCACATCAGCCGTTCAGCCATGTCAAGGATGGCATTCTTAAGCCGGTCATCAACCTGAAAAGCCTGGGCATGCTTTGCTTTGGGGACGGTGATCAGCCTTTTTACCGGGCTCGGGCATGCCTCATAATTTGCGTATACCATATCAAAGGGAACAAAATCATCCTCATCGCCATGGGCAAATAAAATGGGTATGGTGCTCTTTTCCACTCCTTCGATGGGATTACAGGCGTCGGGATCAAAGCCTGCCTGAAGCTTGGCGACGATCTTATACAGCCAGTAGGAGAGGGCAGCGGGAAGGCGGTTATTCTGAAAATTATGCAGAAGCTGTCCCTTGAGGGTGGAGTATCCGCAGTCGGCTACCGCAAATACCACATTGTTGGGAAGCATCTTTCCGCTCATGAGCATGACCGTAGCTGCCCCCATGGAAACCCCGTGGAGGATGATCTCAATATCCTCACCGAATTCCCTGCGCATGAATTTGAGCCATTTCATGCAGTCTTCGCTCTCCTTTATACCGAAGGTAATGTATTTTCCCTCACTTTCACCATGACCGCGATGATCGATCATAAAGCAGTTAAAACCATGTTCGTGATAGAACCTGGAAATGGAATCAAATTCATCATTACCGGTACAGTGATAGCCGTGTATACAGAGAATATAACGGTTGGAAGGCTTCTCTGCCGGAAGGAAGGATGCGTGGAGCTTAAACCCGTCGTCACTGGTGATATGATAATGTGTAAGCTTTTTTGAAAGAAGCCAATCAAGATCCTCCTTCCTCACCTCTTCTATAGCCTTGTCAAGCTCGGTCATGTCCTCCTCATTCCCGGCAAACGCAAAAGACGGATCGGCGTTTTTGTTTGAGAGAAAATAAAGCAGCAGCTCGGAGAAAGCCGCACCGATAGCTCCGAGTGCAAGCCCTGAGGATAATACAAAATTGATCTTCTTTCCCATAGTTTTATGTCCCTTCGTATTGAAAAAATTCTAATCAATTATATCATGTCATTATATTGAATTCCATTAAGGATTTATAAAAGATTTTTAACGCTGTATTGTTAACGGAAATTTAATTGTATCGCCGCTTATCTTATGGTAAAATGACTATGTATGATGTGAAGGGTAAAAGGATGACCCATTTGTTAAAGGCGGAGCCGGAGGTGAAAATATGAGTGGAATAAGCGGAGTTGGCGGATATTCTAATTTAAACAGTTATTACAGCGCTCTTTCAAGCGGAAGCAGGATCAATTCCGCTAAGGACGGGGCGGCGGAGCTCTCTATATTAAATAAGGAAGATTCCCAGACCAGGGGGTTTAAGGCCGGAAGTGAAAATCTTGAGGCAGCAAAGAGCGTTACAAACATTGCCGACGGGGCTCTGGAGGGGGTTACGGATTATCTTCAGAGAATGAAGGAGCTTGCAGTGAAGGCCTCCAACGGGCTTCTTGCAAATGATGACAAGAAAGCCATCCAGAGCGAGATCGATCAGATAAAGGAAGGCATCGAGAACATTTCTTCTTCTACCAATTATAATGGCATAAAGCTTCTCGACGGGAGCAATCCTTCGATGGAGATCGTATCGGACGGTCAGGGGACGACTCACGACATAACAAACGTGAGCAGTACCCTCGAAACTCTTGGCCTTAAGGATTTCGATGTAACGGGCAGCTTTGACATAGGGGCCATAGACAAGGCTCTGGAGACCGTATCCAACGGACGTACCCAGATCGGTGCTCAGGCTAACGGCCTTGAGTCGGCCTTCAACTATAACAGCATCGCTTCCTATAATACCACCGCCGCAAAGAGCAGGCTGGGCGATACGGAATACGGAGAGTATGTGAGCAAGCTCCAGAAGGAGACTAACCTGAATACCTATAAGATCATGATGCAGAAAAAGAAGCAGGAGAATGATGCCACTAATATTCAGAGACTGATGACTTCGATCTGACGGATGGCCTTCGGCAAAATGCCGCTCGTCTTTAATGCATATTGCTTTAATCTGTAAAACCCCTTCAATTTGCGGCGTTTGACATCCGGAGATCCGGCACAGCCTTATTGCAGGGGTTTTATGGTTGCACGGGGTTTTTCGTAATGAAAAGAAAAAATTTATATTTTAAAAAGCCTGTTATTTTCATAACGCTGTTCTGTGTGTTTTTGTTTACCTGCGGCTTTGACTTTAAGGTAAAGTCGATCTATCCGACTGCGGTACCGAGAAACAATGATCAGGACGATTCTTTGGAGGAAATGCCGGAGGAGGATTTCAGGGAGGGTCCTGTCACTTCGGAGGAATATGAAAGAACAGCTGACACAATTGAATCCGCGGTTCCCTCAGAGGTGATAGAGGATAACGGCGCTGATATCTATCTGGTGGGAGATTCCAGGACGGTATACGCCTGGGCGGATACAAGGGATCAACGGGCCAACTGGATGGCAGCCTGCGGTACCAGTTACTCACACTTTGCGGATCATTATCTTCCTCTCCTTGACGGGGCGGATCTTAACGGCAGGAAGATAGTCATACTTTTCGGCGTGAATGATATCGGTTATTACGGGAAGGATGCTGCCTGCGCAAACTGGATAGGCTTTTATAACACAAAGGCCCAGGAGTGGATCAAAAGAGGGGCTTCGGTGTATGCCTGCTCAGTCCTCGGCTTTAACTACAGGGCCGAGTATAACGGATCGGGCTGCAGCTATTCCGATATAGTCAGGATGAACTGCAATGTTGACGAATACAATGCGCTTATGGAGAGCCTTCTGCCTTCAAATATAGGATATATCAGGCTGGGCTTCTCAACTCAGGAGCCGTTAAGGGACGGGGTTCATTATTCGGCTGAGGAGGACAGGAGGATCTACGGAGGCATCATAGATATGCTTGCGCAGTGATATTGGGATAATCATTATCACATTGCTTTGGGCTGAATCTGATTTTGGAGGAGTCATGAATTATACCAGACAGGAAGTTGAACAGTTTGTAGTGGAGGAGGACGTTAAGTTCATACATCTGACCTTCTGCGATGTATACGGAAACCTTAAGAACAGGACGATCATGCCGGGAGAGCTTGCAAAGGCCTTTGATTTCGGGATATCCGCGGATGCCTGGACCATTGCGGGCTTTGACGTGAGCGATACGAGATCGGATCTGCTGCTTCGTCCGGATCCCTCTACTTTTGCCGTGCTTCCCCGAAGAGAGGATCAGGACAGGGCGATACGTATGTTTGCGGATATCATCTGGCCCGACGGCAGGCCATTTGAGGCCGATACCAGGTATATTTTAAAAAAGGCGGTCGAGGAAGCCGAGAGCAGGGGGGTATTCTTCAGCTTCAGCACGGAGCAGGAGTTCTATCTTCTTGAGAAGGATCAGAACGGAGAGCCTTCCGCAAAGCCCGCTGACAGAGGATCCTATATGGACATTTTTCCCGATGACAGGTGTGAGGATATCAGGGCAGAGATCTGCGGCTGCCTCGAGAAAATGGGGATCTTCCCCGAAAGCGCCCATCATGAGGAGGGGCCGGGACAGAACGAAATAGACATCAGGTTCGGATTTCCGCTCAGCGCGGCTGACAATGCCATGTCATACAGAGCTGTTGTAAGGAGCATATCCGACAGTCACGGCCTGGCTGCGGTTTTTTCACCAAAGCCTCTGGATAATGAGCCCGGAAACGGAATGCACATCAACTATGCGGTGACCGATTCACAGGGGATTGACCTGATTGAGCCCGCTACTGCCGGAATACTGAATAAGATCCCGGAGATCACCGTATTTCTTAATCCCGTGGAGGAATCCTACAGAAGGATCGGAGGAAATAAGGCTCCCTGTTTTATCACCTGGGCCTGTAACAATCGTTCACAGCTCATCAGAATACCCGAATCCAGGGAGGAATACAGAAGGGGTGAGCTAAGGTCTCCGGATCCCAGCAGTAACCCCTATCTTGCTCTTGCCCTTGTGATCCGGGCCGCCCTTTACGGGATCGGGAATAATCTGGAGCTTCAGCCCGAAACGGAGCTGAATATGTTCAGGGAGGACAGGGAGACGCTCAAAAACTATCACCAGCTTCCCGGAACTCTCAATGAGGCCAGATATAATGCGGCTTCCAGTGAGTTTATCAAGGAGAGCCTGCCCGTGTCCGTGATCGCGGCTTATGTAAGATAGGAAACATCGTCACCGAACCTCATTTCATAAAGGGTATGGGTGATCTTATATCCGAAGGATGAATACAATCTGAGGGCGGGGACCTCACTCTTACAGACCGTAAGAACTGCCTGGGTCATCCCCGCTTTTTTCAGTATATTAAGGACATACCCGAGCAGGGCCCGGGTGATCCCAAGGTTCTGCTTTTCGGGAAGGCAGAAGATGTTTTCGGTTGCTGAGACGCCGTCGCTTACCCGCCAGGTTGTAACACTGGAGACAAGCCTGTCCCCGAGGAAGGCGGAGTAAACGGAGCCCTCACAATATGAAAGCTTAAAACGCAGATCATCAAGACTGCAGGGCTGTCCGAAGGCCTCTTCATTTGCGATGCAGTATTCCCTTAAGAATTCCTCACAGGGATCCGGACGGTACATTACAAGCTTCAGACCGTTTTCGGATGCCTTTTTAAATATTGAGGAGAGAGCCATCCCCTTTGATCCCGACAGATTTTTTTTCATCACGTACATCGTATCACAGGGAATAAAACCCATATCTGTCAAGAGTTCCATATAGGCGTTATCCGTAGTCCGGCACCAGAGCCTTAAGCATAGTTTTTTTTCCGGATGGTCTGAAACGTGGGCAAGGAAATGTTCCTTAAGGGCATCAAGAAGCAGGATGGAAGCCTCGGCTTCATCCTCTCCGAAGGCTCTGAATATACCGTGGATGAAAGACAACCCGTTGTTTTTGTCCGTAAGGAGGGAGCCTTTTGGGGCAAGAAGGTACCCTGCGCCTGCAAGCCTCTCCGTATGATCCTTCAGGCATACTGCGGCTGTCACGTACTTTTTAATAACATCTCCGTGATATTTGAGCTCGAGAAAGGTATCCCTGTCAAGAAGTTCAAGCTCTCTGTCAAATTTTTCATCATAAGGTACTGTTCTGATCATGATCACAGTATAACATATCTGTGGAAACAATGTTATTTATTGCTCCGTAATAATTATTGTTCGAAACAGGGTATTTTTATGTTATACTTTGGCATGGGCATTTATTTATGAGCCGGTCATATCATCAGGGAATGCCTCTTTGGAAATCTTCTCTGTAAATACGCCGGTATCGTGATCATTGAGAGTAGAAATGAAGGAAACGGTTATAGATCTGATCCCCGAAAGTGAAAAGTCCGAAGCTGAAAAAAAGCAGGATAAGGAAAGAGCGGGAGATATTCCCAAAACGCACCGCATAGCTTTGAAGCAGGGTGCGGAGCCTATAGTTAAATGGGTCACTGCAGCGCCAAGGACTGCTTCCGGAAAGGATGCAGAGGAAGAAAAGAAACAGGAAAATAATAAACAGGAGAACAGGGAACAGGAAAAAAAGGAAGCCGTAAAAGAGTCCGGGGCCGGGACTATTCCCGAAGATAAGGATAAGGCCGGAACAGATAAGCCTGAAGGCGAAAAGCCCGGGGCCAAAAAGCCTGAAGGCGCTGAGCGGGAGGGTGAAAAGAAAGAGGCCGGAAAGGAAAAGAAAGACAGTCCGGAACAGAAGATCAAAGAGGAGGGGGACGGTGTCCTTACGGACGGAGAGGACGCCCCGCACAAACCGGCGTGGAGGTTTAAGCCTCCGAATCCCCGTGTCATAAAAAGGATCGCTGCCTGTCTTTTGATACTTGCTTCGGTGGCTTATCTGACAGGGCTTGTGATCTTTTCCGTTGTCTTTTATCCACAGACCGTCTTAAACGGGATCAACTGCGGCATGAAGAGTGCTTCGGAGACGGAAAAGCTCATAAGCGAGGCAGTCTCCGGTTATGAGATAGACGTAGAGGGCCGAAACGGGATAAAAGGCACGATCTCCTCCAAAGACATCAGTCTCATGCCGGTCTTTCACGGAGAGGTAAAAAAGACTCTTAAGGGACAGAAGCCCTTTGCCTGGTTTATTCTGTTTAACAGACCCGTTGAATACAATGTTGAAGAGGTGACTCTTTATTCGAAGGAGGCCCTGAGGCGGTGTATTGACGAGATGCCCTTTTTTGAACCACAGAATATCATCGAGCCGAAAAATGCCTATATCGGGGACATAACCGACGAGGGATATGTGATCACAAAAGAGGATAACGGGGCAGTTCCGCTGAAGGAGGCGATAGTGGCCGCGGTGGGGGACGCCGTGGATACTCTGGAGCATAGTGTGAACATAGACAACGATGTCTGCTATAAGGTTGCCGAGGTCACCTCCACCGATAAGGAGATGAATACCCTGGTGGAAAACCTGAATGCCTACTGTGCCGCGAAGATAACCTATAAATTCGGGACCAGTGAGGAGGTGCTTGACGGCAGCAGCATAGCCGAGTGGATAACGGTTGACGGCACCGATGTCAGCTTTAATGAAGCAAAGGTATCGGAATTTGTCACCGCTCTCGCAAGAAGATATGATACCTTCGGTCAGCCCCATAAATTCATAACCCACAGCGGGGAGGAGATCACTGTTACCCAGGGAGCCTATGGATGGTGGATAGACAGGCCTGCCGAGACCGAAGGGCTGATAGAGGCGATAAAAAGCGGGTACCGGGGGGAAAGGACTCCGGTGTACAAATCGGAAGGGGCCGTGAGGGGCGAAAATGATTACGGTGATGATTATGTGGAGATTGACCTGACAAGTCAACATGTCTGGGTATATAAGGACGGAAAGGTAGTGACCGACTCGGACTGCGTTTCCGGGAACATTTCAAAGAATAACGGGACTCACGTCGGTATTTACGGCATTACCTATAAGGAAAGAAATGCTACCTTAAGGGGAGCAAACTACGCCTCCCATGTTTCCTACTGGATGCCCTTTAACGGGAATGAGGGTATGCATGATGCGAGCTGGAGAAGCAGCTTCGGGGGGGATATCTACCTGACCGGCGGTTCTCACGGCTGCGTCAACCTTCCGGTAGCG
>JAEEGL015350958.1_pt1 | contig 11997 bp, 9 predicted proteins | sample 9134231 | NCBI WGS metagenome assembly JAEEGL01 (sample SAMN16246548, study PRJNA631951) | gut metagenome | biome: gut microbiome; feature: rumen; material: fiber-attached | host: Bos | place: Iran: Karaj | collected 2018-10
GGAGCTACTGTTGGAACTATAACTTTCTTAGGGCAAACTATTTATTTACAAAAAAAAAATAAAAATCATTTAATTCAATTAGAAAATGATCTTAAAAATGCTATTAATTGTACTTTAGATATTAATTTAAATAATGTTATTAATGCTTTTGAAGAAAATAAATGTTATATTGAAAAAAATCTTGTTCAAATTAAAATCTTTATTGATATTCTTGTTAATAGAGCTATAATGAGTAAGTCAAATTATTGAATGTATTTATTCAAATATTTTTAATATATATTATTTATCTGTTCATATTTATTATATTTTTCATTATCTTTTTCATTATTAGATATATATTATTTTTTTATAAAAAAATAATATTAGGAATCAATAATTAATCATAATTTTGCAAAAAACGATATTTTAAAAATTTTAAAATTAATAATAAATTAGTTATTTTTTATATATTTTTGAATAATTAATATAAAAAATAATGAAAGAAACAGCTTTTGATAATCTTTTTAAATACGATATTCAAAATTATACTTTAATGGATTTAGATTTTTTCGGAATTTCAATAAGACCAAATTTCTTTTATCATAAGACTTATAAAACTATTTTAGGTTTAGTTTTATCTTTTGGATTTGTGACATTAGTAATATGGGAATGTTCTTTAAAAATAATTGATTTAACCGGCCAAAATTATTCTTTTATAGAAACAAGTCAAAATTTAATTTATAAAAAGTATATAATGCCTTCTTTTAATATTTCAATTTGTGCTTCTAAAACTTCATTAAAAATGGATTTTTATTATTTTGGATATTTTCAAATTTCTAAAAATTATTTTCCTTATTATCAAGAAGAAATAGAAATGGCAGATTTATTTAATGCAACATATACATGTTATAGTTATTATTTAAATAAATCTGAATTTTTAAACACTGGAAATCCATTTGATACAACTTGGGGAAAAATGAGTATTGGTGAAAGTTACATTGGAGAAGAAGAAGAACCTAATAATTTAAATTTTTTCATTGTTATTTCTGAATTATTTCCTGAAAATGAAAAATTTTATAAAAGAAATTTAATTTCTAAAACTCAGATTTATGAAATTGAAAATGTAAATTCAAATAATTTTGAAATGACTATTATTTTTGATTCTTATAATTTAAAAGAAAAAACTCGATTTTTTGGTTTTGAAGTTAACAGTAAAGAAAAGAATTATACAATAGTTAATAATGTTGACATTCAAAAAATAAAAAGAAATGAATATGAAATGAATAGTAAAATAAAAATACAATATTCAGGAATAAATATTACAAAAATGTTAATTTATTTTAAACTTGAACATATATTAGGAGAATTAGGAGGTTTTTGTTTTTTATTTCATTCAATTTTTCAAACCTTAGTTGAAATTTTTTCCCAAAATAAAGTTAAAAAAGGTATTATAACACAAATAGAAAAAAATCATGAAATTAGACAAACATTAGGAAAATTAAGAACTGAAGATAAATTTGAATTAAGAAAGAAAACTGTAATTTTCACTGAAAAAAATATTGATAATGCTAAGAAAGAATTAAATGAAACAAATAAAAAATTATCTTTTTCTATTAAAAATACAGATAATTCTCATTCTTTAATTCTTCCTAAACATAAAAGCTTGTTAACTTCAATTAATTATAAACTTCCAAAAAAAAATAATTATATTAAAGAAATTACATCTTCTGTTATTAACTCTAAAAAAATTTATGAAAATGAATATTATCAAATGACTAAATATATTGATTATTCATTTTTTTATCAAACTTTAAAAGAATTAAAAATAATTGAAATGTTATGTTTAAATGAACATAATGCACAATATTTTTATAATTTTAGAAATGAAATTTTTGATATTTATGAATTAGATCAATTATTAGAAAGAGCATCAATTTTAAATATTGAATCAAAAGAAGGAAATAAAATTTTTAATGATAATGAAATGAAATGTAAGATTTTTCAAAAATCATTTTTTAATGAAACACAATAATAAATTAATTTTAAATAATTATATATATTAAACAATTGCATTTCATGTTATAAATAAAAAGATTATCTAATAAGACTTTAATAAATAAAAATAAAATCATAATTTATAGAATTATTTTTATAAATTAAAAAATGAAATAATTTATATTCATATTTAATTTCAAAGACTCATATCATTATAATTTCCTTGATATCATATAATTAAATATTTATTTAATTGATTTATTTTGAATTATTTTAATACTATAAAAATAAAGGATAATCTTTTTATGAATGTAATTTAAGTTTTAAAGCAAAAATTGTCTTAAAAAAATTGAAAGTACCAATAATAACAAATATTTACTTTAAGACTAGAGTATATAAAAAAAGTAATATATCTTTATTTGAAATAATTTGATTTCCAAATAATGATATTGTCTTACTTCAATCAATATAATCTTTCCTTATAAGATTTTTTGAACCCCTTCATACTTATAATGGCAGTTATCTATTTCATGTTTTTAATCATCATTTTATTTTTTTATTTAAATACTGTTAAAGGACGAAAAAATCCAGATAAAGAACTTAAAAATCCAAATGAAGATAGTATCCAAAATACAAGAAGTTTTGGAGAATTTAATCTTTGAATTAGTTTTAAAACTGAAGATTATAAGATAAAAGAGTTTAAAGATTTTAAAAATATAAATGGTATTTTATTTATAAGATATGAATTTGAAGAAGAAAAAGATGAAGAATTAACAATAGAGCTTAAAGTAATAAATGAGGAAATTTAAAAATAGAATATATAATTAAACTATGAAATTTAATTTTTGTTTTCATATTTGAAAATCTATTTACCCTTTATTGATTTATAAATGTAAGTAATAAGATTTTGATTTTTTTTAGTTTAATAAATGAAAATTTATATGATTTAATAATAATAATATTCTCATTTCCATCCTTTAAATTTCTAAATAAAATTTTTAATTATTTAAATTATTTTATTTATTAAGGTATGGATTAAAAGTATTATATATTTCCTATTTATTATATAAAATATTTTTATTATATCATAAAAAATCTTAATTAATTTTTAAATAATTATTTTTAAAAAAACTCAAAAATGAACGATTCTCTTTTAGAATTAAGTGACTCAGGAGAGTTTAGTAGAGATTCTCTTTTAAAGGAATCATCATACAATAGTAATTTTCAAATATTAGAAGATATGGGTTATAATTCAAATATGATAAAAAAAATATATGCTTTTTTAAAACCAGTAACAATAGAACAAGCAATTAATTACATGACGGAACAAGATGGAATATATTATCATAATTTTTTCAAAGACTTCAAACACAATAAAAAAACTTGTTATATATGTGGAGCTTTACCTCAAAATCATTCAGATTATCTTCCAGAAGAATTTATTGAAGAAAATAATTCTGAAATAATAATGAATGAAGAAAATGAAGAAAAGGAAATTCCTTTAAAAAATAATGATGGATTTATTTGTTCAATTTGTGGAGATTCCTTTGAAATAAATTCCCCTGAAATAATAAAATATAATAAATGCGGTGATACATATTGTTCTCATTGTTGGTTTAGTTATCTTCAAAGTAAGATAGAAGAAGGATTTGGAAGTGTTAAATGTATGAATTATAATTGTAATGAAAATTTAAGTAAACAATTTATAGAAATGATTATAAAAGATAATAAAAAATTAGAAGAAAAATTCAAAAAATTTGAAATTAAAATGGAAATATTAAATAATCCAAATAAGAAATTTTGCCCTTATAAAAATTGTGATTCATATGGTGAAAAAACTTCAAATGAAAAATATATAAAATGTAAAAACGGACATCAATTTTGTTTTGTATGTTTAAGAAATTGGCATGGAAAAGAGGAATGTGATAAGAAAGAAGAAGATGATTTTAAAGTATGGAAAGAAGGAAAAATAATAAAAAAATGTCCTAATTGTCATATTTACACAGAAAAAAACGAAGGATGCAATCATATGACATGTGCTGAATGCAAATATCAATGGTGTTGGTTGTGTAATGGGAAATATTCTTATGGTCATTATACTAGTGGAAAATGTAATGGATTACAATTTTATAAACCTGTTAATGAAGAAGATATTAAAAGAGTTTTATCACAAGATCCATCAAAAAGAAGAATTTTAAATAATCGTAATATTAATTGGGTTAATCCTAATGGAAGAATTCCTGTTAGATATATTAATAGAAGAAATATTAATCCTGATAATCCTCTTCAAATTTTTAATGAATTTTCATTGTTGGTTAAAATACTTTATGTTATTGGTTATATTTTTTGTACTTTTGAAATTGCTGGAATTGGTTGTATTAATTATATTGATGATTTAGATATTATTACTGATTGTATATTATTTCCTTTTATGTTTATGTATTTTGGTATTATTTTATTTTCTTTTTCCTTTTTTCTTTTAACTCATGTTTATATTAGTATTTTAATTATGTTACCTGGAATTTTCTATTGGCCTTGGTTTGAAAAAGTTTGGATTTCATGGTTTATTGGAATAGTACAAACTGGAGATTTAATTTATTAATTTATTTATTTTCTTTTTATTATATTCTTTATGATTTTTTTATTATATAAAAAATAACTTTTACACTTTGTTTATTTAATTGAAATACAATTGAATTAAATTTAATTTAAAATTAGAAAGATTAATATTTGTTTTTAATATTAGAAAAATTATTTATTTAATCTACATATTTTATAATACATTATTTTCAAATTCATCATAAAAATATTAATATACTGAATGAAAATTAAAAACCTAAAATATAATAATTCAATAGCATAAAAGACCAAATTCAATTATAAACCCAAATAATGAAAAATAAAATTAAATATCAAAAAAAAAAAAGAAACAAACTATCAACTTATATCAATATTATCAATTCCAATTTCTTTTTCATACTTTTGAGTATTTTTAACAAAATCAGAGAATTCTTTATTATTTCTTTTTTCCAAAATAATTTTTTTAATATTATCAATTTCATTATCATCAGTAATTGTTTTAACATGTTTTCCTTCAAACCATTCTCCATATTCACTTATTTTACTTGAAGTGATTAAACCAAAACCATGTTGTTTTCCACTTTTCCAAAAACCTTCAAATTTTTTTCCATCAGTCCAATAAAAAATCCCAAATCCATCTTTATTATTATTAGTATAATGACCATAATATCTTTTATTATCAGGCCAACAAAAAATACCATAACCATTCATTTTATTATTCTCCCATATTCCCATATAAATCCTCCCATCTCTCCATTTATATAATCCTTCTCCTTTAATTTCATTATTATAAAAATTTCCATCGTAAATATTTCCTTCAGGGAAAAAAAACTTTCCTTTCCCATTTTTAAACCCATCAACAAAATTTCCAATATAATGGGAATTATCATTGTAAGTAACATCACCAATTCCATTTTGTTTATTATTATCCCAAGTTCCTTTATATACAGTTCCATCTAATCCTACATATTTACCATATCCACATGCTAAATTATTTTTAAATTCACCATCATATATAAAGCCTTCTATATTTAATAATCTTCCTCTTCCTTCCATTTTATTTTCTTTAAAAAATCCTTCGTAAATTGAACCATCACTTAAAAATAATTTTCCAAATCCTTCTCTTTGAAATTTTGAGTTTACTGTTCCTTTATATATTGTATTTCCAGGATATAAAAGTCCCATTGTTTTCAATTGAGTTGCTGTGTTTAATAAATAAGCTTCTTTTTCATCTAATTCAAATTTAGGAAGTAAATTTTTTAATTTTAATATTTTAGGATTATTATCTTGAATTTCAGTACTGTAATTCATTGATATTTCTTTTATTTGCTTAGATAAATCTGAAAAGGAACTTGAACCTCTTATTGAAAAGCAATTTATATTTCTATATAAATCTGGGTTTTTTTTCCTAAATATAAATCCACGATAAATTGATTGTATTTTAATAATTGATTTTGTATTTTGTAAAGAAGATATTTCTTTTTCTGATGATTCACCATTACATTTACATTTACAACATGCTGAATTTGAAGGTGATGAACCCATTAATTATTTTATTAAATAATTGTAAGTTAATTAAGAATTTAAAAATTATATTTTAATATATAGAATATAAAATGTAGAATTTAAGTTTTAAAAAAAAACACATTAAAAAATTATTACCCTAAATTTAATTAAAATGAATATTTTTCATTTTTTTTTCCATATCTTCCTTTTCTATCATAATCTTCTTGAAAATCTTGAGAAAAGAAATTAATATGAAAAACTTCAATTTCTTCAATGTCAAATTTATGTTCTCCTCCGGTTAATTCTCCTTTTTGAGAATTTTGATCTCCGAAATGATCTGGAAATTGGCTTAATCCTTTAGTTTCTTTAAAATTATCAAAGATAATTAAATCTTCTCCTCCGAAATTAGCAAATAAACTTTCTTCACAAAATAAAGCAAATTTATCCTCTTTAACATTAAAAATTTTTTTAGAATCTAAATTAAATAAAAACGCAGTTGGATCCATTTTTTCAGCTTCCATTGAAATTTCAGCTAATTTAATAGGTTCAAAGTTATCTGAAGTGTAACCTCCGAATCTATTTCCTTTTTTGGTTTTTATTAAAATTAATTGATGATTATGTTGTTTTGATCTTTCTCTAAACTTTTCAACTGTTGTTCCATGAATTGAACTTTTATATTCAACTCTTATTCTTACTCTTCCTAAAATATGTCTTAAAAAATTTAAATCTTCTATTGATGTTATTATGTCACTTGAATAAGGATAAAATATATTATCTAATAATTCTTTATTTGTGAAATTTGTTTCTGAAGGAGTAAAAATTTGATAATTTTCTTTCATTTTATTTAATTCATTTAATAATATTTTATTCTCTTTTTCTAAAGTATTTTTATCTGATGTTATTGAAGATACTTCAATTATTTGATATACCATAAAACATAATGCTATTGAAGTTAAAAATATTATTATTTTTATGAAATATTTTTCTTTTTTTGGATTTAAATTTTTTGATATTGTTTCTTCTGTTTCATTTGATATTTCAAATTGATTTATTTTACTTTTTCTTTCTTCTGATGACATTTTTGTTTTTAGATATTTTTATAATTTATATTTATATAATAATTAAAAGTATAATATAGTATTTGTTTATTAAAAAATAAAGTATAACAGTGTAATGAGGTTTAGAATTTAATTTATCACAATTTAATAGTATTTTATTATTGTTTAAAAACGTATCTTAAATAAAAATTAATTTTTTTTTAAAATTAATTTTTAAAATATTAATTAAATAAAAAAAAAATATTAGATTTTTAAACTTATGATTTTTTTATAATATATTTCAATAATTAAACTTATAATTATAATAAATATTTTTAACTTATACATTGTTCAATAATTCTTTTAAACTCCTCATACTTAAACTCATCTTTTTCAGTTTTATTAAGTTCTTTTAAAAGATAAAAGATAATATCTTTATAATCATTATTTTTCATCCCTAATAAATTATTTATTTCTTGTAAAGGAATTTTAACATTATTATTTATCTCAAATATAGTAAATATATTTTTTAAATTTTCTTCAGAAAATAATTCATTTATTTTAAACATTAATTTAATAACATCAAATAAAGAAAAAGATTCAATATTTAAATCTTCTATTTTAATATTTAAATTTTCTTTTCCTAATTTTTGAATTAATAAATTAAATTCTTCTTTATTGATTTTATCATTATTATCCGAATCAACTAAGTTAAAATTTTCTTTTATTTGAATTAATTCTTCTTTATAATTTTCACAATTATAAATTAAAATCAATAAAATAGTTTTAAAGAATTTTGATTGAGAAGAAAAATAAATCTCTGAATTATCAAATTCAATTTCTTTATCCGATTTAAAGAAAGAATGTTCTAAAGCATCTTTAGAAGAAATTCTTTCTGAAGGTTCATAAACAAAACACTTATTAATTAAATCTTTAGCATCATAACTAATTTTTTTAAATAATTTATTCTTAAAGAAATATTTCCCATTAATAATCTTATCATAAGTTTCACTTTCATTTTCTCCTTTAAAAGGTAATTCTCCTGATAATAAATAATACATAATAACACCACAAGACCAAATATCAGCTTTTTCATTAAAATTATTTTTTAATATGTCAGGTGCGGAAAATTCTAAAAAGTCAATTTTATCTTTGTAATTTATTTTTTTTCTCTGATTAAAAATATTATATAAACCAAAATCAATAAGCTTTGAATCATACTTTTCAACATTATGAATTAAATTAAAATTATTTGAAAAATCATCAGTACTATTATCTAATGATTTACTACTCATTATTTCAGAATTTTTATTAAGTAAATCCATATTATCAAATAATTTTTCAATGTTTAATGAATTATTTCTTTTATGCTTTTTTTTAGGTAATTTATTATTAAATAATAATATATTTTCTAATTTAATATCACCATGAATAATTTGATTAATATGTAAATAATAAACTCCTGAAAAAATATCTTTCATTATTTTCTTTACAATTATCTCAGGTAATTTTTTATATTGAGTTAATAATTTAGTTAAATTACCTTCAATACAATAATCACTTATTAAAAAATAATCATCTTCATCTCTGTAAATTTGAGATAATTTCATTATATTATAATGAGAAACACTTTTTAAAACTTTAATCTCATGAATTAAATCTTCTTCTTTAAAATTCTTTTTTAATTGATTTTCAGAAAGAACTTTCATTGATTTAATTCTTCCTGTTTTTTTATTTCTTATTTTAAAAACTTTTCCATAAGTTCCTATACCAATTAATCCAATAATATCATAATCATTATATGGAGAACAATATTGTGTATTAACTCTTATTTCAATTATATTATTATCATTTCCTACTTTAATTATATTATATGGTCCATCTGTTCTTCCTATAAATGCACTATGAAGTGTACTTGCTCTTGTTAAATTATCATCATATTTTTTTTCACCTTGAATACAACAATGTTGTAATATCCCCATTTATTCAAATTTATGCTTTTATATCGTTTTTTATTAAGAAATATTAAAAATTATTAATTTATTCATTGATTGTTTTTATATTTATGTTTTAAATTATATAAATTTTTATTAATTATTTATATATTATAAACTAATATAGAATAAAATTTTAATTAATATATTATAATATAAATATTTTATATATATTAAAATCATAAATATTAATAATAATGAATAGAAAGATAAAAAAAAATTTATAACAAATTTTCCCAATTAAAAAATTTAAATTAAAAAAATTAATCCCAAAATTATTTAACAATATATTAAAAGTTAATATATTTAAATTAAAAATATTTGTTTATTATTTTATTTATATTTGTGAAATAATTCATTTCTGCATATTGGGCAAATATTATTATTTTTTAACCACATTAAAGAACATTTCCAATGAAGAATATGATTACATGGTAAAATAATACAATTTTCTTTTAATTGAATATCATTTAAACAAATACAACAATTTGGAAGTTCTAAAATTCCTTTAATACTTTTATTACAATAATTTTCACTCATTTGAATTTTTTTAATTTTTTTTATTGAAATTAAATGTTGTAAATTATTTTCATTATTAAATATATTACTTTGAAGAATATTCATTACATAACTAAAAACTTGTCTTTCTAAATTTGTATTTAAATTATTTTCTAAATTATTATTTATTCTATTTTCATTTATTGGATTATGATAAAAAGATAAATTTACTGAATCATTATCTGAAATTGTTGAAATATTATCATTATTATTATTCTGATTTGGAAAAGACATTCCTGCTCCCATAAAACAATTATGAAGAAATTTTAAAGGTTCTGATGATGGATTAATTTTTTGAGGGATATTTTTTTTATTAGTAAAATCTATATTTATTTTTTTTGAATTATTATTTTTATTATTGTTATTATTATTATTTATTCTTTTAGGTATTTTAAAGGATTTTGTTAATAAGTCTTTTTTAGAAAAAGGGATTTCATTCTTTTTTTCCATTATTTATAAAATAAGTAATTTTACTTTTTTTTTGAAATATTAATTTAATTTATATATTAATTGTTTAGAAAATCTAAATTTTTTTGTGTAAAAGTTAAAAAATAATATTAAAAAAAACGAACAATATTTTGTATTTAAGTTTTTAAATATTAAATTTGATTTTTATTTAAAATTTTATATTTTAAATATGTTTAATGATAGAATTCGTCCAATAACTCTATTTTCTTTTTTTCCAAAAAATAAAAGACTAAGATTAAAAAACAAAGAAGACTTAAAGAAAATATCTAATAATAAATCAAAAGTAAATAAATACTTAAAAAATTAATTAAAAAATAGAATAAATACGATTCAATATCAAATCAAAATTCAAAAAGATTAAATTCTCAAAATAAAGAAAGAAAATTAATATCTCAAAAAGAAAACGAAAAAAGAGATTTTATTCCAAATTATATAAGAACAGGAGGATTAAGAGCAAATTCAATTCAAGAACAAAATTCAATTAATTCTCAATTATTTCAACAATTTATAACTCATTATGAAAATAAAGTTAAAAAAGCACTTTTTGATATTGAAAATACGAATAAAGGAAATAAACTTCCTTTTTTAAAATCTCCTAAACAAAATAATTTAATAAGAAATAACTTTAGACCTTATAGAGAAATATATTCAACTGGAGAAAATTTTGATTTATTAAGAAATTATAATCCTATTAATTTAAAAAAAGATCATAGAGCTTCTTCAAGTAATAATAATCAATTAGGGAATGCTTTACAAAATACAAAAATTAATGATAAATTAAATAAATATTTAATTGGGAAAGATATTGGAAAAGGCGCTTATGCTATTGTAAAATTAGTTACTGATAAAATTACTAGGAATAAATATGCTATGAAAATTTATGATAGAATAAAATTAAATGATTCAACTAAAAGAAAATGTGTTTATAGAGAAATTGAAATAATGAAAAGAATAGATCATAAAAATATTGTTAAATTAAATGAAGTTATTCAAAATTCAAAACAAATTTTAATTATAATGGAATATGTAAATGGAATATCAATGAGAGAATATTATAATAAAAATATAAAAAATCAAAAATTAAATAATAAAAAGGAATTAATAATAAAAAAATATTTTTCTCAAATTTTTTCAGCAATGTCATATATACATAAAAATCATATGGCACATAGAGATATTAAATTAGAAAATATATTAATAGATAAAAACCAAGATATAAAAATAATAGATTTTGGTTTTGGAATGTATAATCCAGAAGATAAATTACAAAATTTTTTTTGTGGAACTCCTAATTATATGCCACCTGAAATAATAATTAAAAAAAATTACATTGGACAAAAAGCTGATTTATGGAGTTTAGGTGTTTTATTATATAAAATGTTATGTGCTGATTTCCCTTTTAAAGGAGAAAATGAAAAAGAATTATATAAAATGAGTAGAAAAGGAAAATTCTCTATTCCTGATTATATTAATGATAAAATTAAATGTATTTTATTTGGTTTAATTAATATTAATCCTGATAAAAGAATTAGTTGTGATGAGGTTTTAAAAAATGATTGGTTTGATTAATTATTTTAACTTTAGTTTTTTATTAATTATTTTTTGCTTGTTTTTATATATTTTTATTTTTTTTTTTGTTTTTATATATATTTTTTTTTTTATTTTTTAATTTAATTTATTTTTACTTTATTATATTTATATAACTAGTTTAATTATTTAAAGATATAATCAAATAATAAAAAATGAATTACCTGAACTAGCACTTAATCTTTTATTACTGTTATTAACAGTATTATTATTATTATTATTACTGTTATTATCAGTATTTTTAGTAGCATTTTCCATTGGGGGTTCTGGTGTACCAGTGGCAGTATAATAAA
>JAEEGL015698378.1_pt1 | contig 11997 bp, 11 predicted proteins | sample 9134231 | NCBI WGS metagenome assembly JAEEGL01 (sample SAMN16246548, study PRJNA631951) | gut metagenome | biome: gut microbiome; feature: rumen; material: fiber-attached | host: Bos | place: Iran: Karaj | collected 2018-10
AGCAACACCTATACTTCCGGCTTTTTCAATGGAGCGTTCTGACGGAACATAGGACATCCTTGCCGTAGCCTCTGTAGCACCATACATAACAAAGAAACCGATGTTCTTTTCGCGAAGCCCCTGTGCATATTTTTTATGAAGCTCTTCCCCTAGACGTCCTCCGGCTTGGGTGATATATTTTAAAAAAGGTAAGTCCATCTTCAAAAAACGAAGACGGTCTAGCATCTGATACGTATAGGGAACTGCGCCAAAGGTCGTTGCCCTTTTCTTCTTGAGCATTTCCCAAAATTCTTTACTGAATAACGACCGATTAGTTACAATAAGGCGTGCCCCAGCCATAAGGTGAGTCTGTATTATAGACAATCCGTATGTATAACTCATCGGCATTGTCGTAATCGCACGGTCGTCACCTTGTATATTAAGATACTCTACAATTGACTCGGTATTGGTTTGAATATTCTTGTATGACTGGCGAACAAATTTAGGGCTACCCGTGCTGCCGGACGTTGTGATTAGCAGCGCTAATTCGTCGTACAAGTTCTTTTTTGATTTACTATACCTTACCAATTTGTATTCACACAAAGAAAAGCACCCGTCCCCCTCCATAAAATTGGCAGGGCACCATACATACTGAGGTTCGTACCGATCAAGCAATTTTCCAAGCAATTCCTTGTTTATCGTTTCGCTAATAAGAATTGGGACAATTCGTTTTTGCAAGCACCCAATATAGGCGATTATGGCCTCAGGGCAATTTTTGCAAACAAGAAAAATCAAGGACCTTTCTGGAATATTTCCTGAAAATTTTTTTGCGGCAGAATCAAGATCTGTGTAGGAATAAGATTCACTTTCCGTTTCTAACGCAACTAAAGAACCCTTCTGGAGCAAGTTGTCCCAGAAACAAGGCTTTTCCTTTGTATAAACCGTATCAATCGAAGGACACATTGTACTTGGCTAGAATTTCTTTGCCCTTTTCAAAGGACGAGAAAACAACGATATCGTCAGTATCAAGGACAATGTCAAATGCATCTTCAATAGCAGCAATCAACTGCATATGTCCAACAGAATCCCATGCCTGGATGCCCTGGTATTCCAATTTTTCGACTACAGCATCCGCAATGCCAAATGTGTCAAAAAAAACTTTTTTATATTTATCTAAATTTTCCATAATTCATCTCCTTATGTCTTGTTACTATATTCAAAATATTCATAGCAATAGCAGGAATACAATCCCATTCTATTATAATGATTCAATTAAACTAAATGAGCCCCTCCATCAATTACAAGTTGAGTTCCTGTAACCCATTTTGTCGCATCAGACAAAAGATATATAATCGACCAAGCTATTTCCTCCGGGTTCCCGTATCTCTTTATTGGATAATGTTTTTTATCTAATTCTAATTCTTCTTGAGAAAACGACAAGTTTCGGGTCATTTCAGAGTCGACCATACCAGGATGAATACTATTAACCCTTATCCCCTTATTAGCAACTTCTAAAGCGCAATATTGCGCAAAAGTTTTTATAGCAGATTTCGAAATTCCATAAACAGCATTTCCTGGTGCAACTGTCTTTGAAGCAAGAGAAGAAACCATAACAATAGAAGCGCCGTTTGATATCTTTCTTTTTTTCAAAAGAGTTTTAGTAAGCATAATCGGAGCAAAAGTATTTATTCCGAGAACTTTGTCCAAATCTTCTTGTCGAATAAATGTTATCGGTTTCGTTATTGTAATACCAGCGTCATTTACTAATCCATCCAACACAGGAGACAAATTCACCAAACTATCAACATCCGATTGTAGTGTCAAATCGGCAACAATCATTTGGTGATCAGAACCTTCAAGCGAGTCCAATGTAGCCTTTAAACGTTCTTCATTGCGAGCCGTTAGGATCAATTTTGCACCCATTTTTGAGCATTCAATAGCAGTCGCCCTTCCAATTCCAGAAGAAGCTCCTGTTATTAAAATTGTCTTACCAGTCAATTGATATGGATTATACATAATCAAATCTCCACAACATCAGGACAAATAATTTTATCAGTCTCAAAATACGCAGCGCCCCAAGAAAGCCCCGTGCCAAAGCCACAAACAAGACTCCTTTGTTTTCCAGTGGTTATTTCCTTTTGACACTCAGTCACAAGAGCAAGCGGGATACTTGCACTTGTAGTATTGCCATAGAAGCGTAATCCTAAAGGAACCTTTTCCATTGGGAATTTCATTCGTTTGGCTATATTTTCAAGCATAAATTTATTAGCTTGATGAAGTACAAGTTTGTCAATATCGCTAATATCAATTTGGAATTCAGAACAAAGGCCTTTCATTGCTTTGGGAACTTTCGTTATTGCAAAGGAGAAAACATCCATCGAATCCATAGATTTACGCCATTCTTCTTTTGACAATTTTCCGGCTCTAGCATCCAATGTGTATTTCATTGATTCCATTGTATATGGATTACGAAATCCTCCATCTGGATTAATAAGCGACTTACCTTCATTGCTTAAGGTGCCAATGTTAAAATAGATCGGTTTTGCATTTGTATCGAATTCTAAAGCAGTCGCAGTGCCGGCATCACCAAATAGAGGGCGCTCTTCGCGGTTATTTGCAATCATCCATTTGGTAACTTCGTCCCCGTCTAATAAAAGAGCTCTTTTGAGGCCTGCCGAACACAAAAGGCTACATACTGAAGATAGTGAGACAACCCAACCAGGACATCCATGAAAAAAATCTAGGCACATCGTGCTTTGTGGCAAACCCAATTTTTCATGGACCAAAAAAGATGTTGGCTGATTGAGATAATCTGGATTTTGCGTGCACAAAGCCAACAAATCGATCGATTCTTTTTCCCAGCCGAGTTCTTCAATTAATTTCTGAGCGGCTCCATAACACATATCCGCAACAGTAATTTCTGCAGGAGCAATATGCCTGCGGACTATTCCTATTTCTTCTATAACATGCTCTGCTTCTTCAGGAGAATAAAAAGGCAAATCCTTATTTTCTTCAATGTTTTTAGGAACACAACCAGAGATTCCACGTATAGAAACATTCTCTATCTTTAAAAAAGCCATTTTTAAAGTTCCTTTTTACTCAATTTATCCAATAGCCGTTGGATTTTTTCCGATGTTTTATTCATTGAATTTAAGTCACATTCATAATACAGTGCATCGTGCCCGCTTCGAACAACTTTTTTCTCGCACGTCGAAATTTTTTTCACATGACTTATATGATGTACGTTATTTGCATAAACAACAAAGCAAATCTTATTCAATTTCAAAACATCTCGACAAAACTGCGAAACAAGCGGTCCGACCTCCATTCGCTCTGCGGGTTCGCCGACATTCACCTCGCGGCCAACCTCGGCCATGCCTTCATGAATGTCATAGACTCCATACAAGCCAATCCGTTCGCCTTTTTTGTTCAGAACGACAAAGTAATAATCATCCGGCTCCTTCATTTGCCATTCAATAAATTTACGTTGAGCGTCAAGCGATTCTGCCAGTTGTCCTACAGTATCCCGATTTTGCTTTTCGGCACGGATATTATACGAAAACTCAGCATCATCTAGCGTGATGCTTCGCAAATCCACAAACTTGCCGTGTATTACTTCTGGGTAAACCATGTTGACTAGGCTTTTCTACTTTTTACGATATTGAACAAATCTTCAATAGTTTCAGAACCATTAATATCATTGCCCTTAATGGTCACATCGTATTCTTCATCAACCATAGCGATGATGCACAGCGCCATCAGGGAAGACCATTCATCTAGGTCCTTGAACTTGGTGTCAGTCTTAATCTGACTGCTATCAGTTTCTTCAAACTGTTCAGCGAAATGGGTGAGAAATTCGTTGATATCCATGTCAATCTCCTATTTGTTAGACTTATATATAACTATATTCTTAGTAAGGAATATACGTTATTTCACGCGTAAACCCCAAAAAACTCATACACCTTCCCGCAGATATACTCAATTTCTTCCGTTTTCAATCCGTAGAACATGGGCAAACGAAGCAGACGGTTACTTTCATTGGTCGTGTACTTGTCTTCACCGTGGAAACGACCGAACCGCATACCCGCGGGCGACGAATGCAACGGCACATAGTGGAACACAGCGAGAATCCCGTTATACACCAAATGCTTCAAAAGTGCAGTTCGCGTCGCTAGGTCTTCCACCTTTAGGTAAAACATGTGGGCGTTGTGCGTACAATGTTCCGGAATGTACGGCAACTCAACCAAACCCTTTTCGACAAGTGGTGCGAGTCTTTCGCGATAGGCGTTCCAGCTCGCCATACGCGCATCGTTGATGATGTCGGCACATTCCAGTTCGGCATAAAGATAAGCCGCGTTCAATTCACTCGGCAAGTAACTCGAACCCAACTCCACCCAAGTGTATTTATCGACTTCACCGCGATGGAACTGGCAGCGGTTGGTGCCCTTTTCGCGGATAATCTCGGCGCGGTCGTTGTACTTGGGGTCGTTGATGAGCAGTGCACCGCCCTCACCCATGCTGTAGTTCTTGGTTTCGTGATAGCTGTAACAGCCAAAGTCACCGATGGATCCAAGTGCGCGGCCCTTGTATGTCGCCATCATGCCCTGTGCGGCATCCTCGACTACGAACAAATTATGGCGTTTCGCAATTTCGTTTATCTTGTCCATTTCGCAGGCGACCCCCGCATAGTGGACCGGCACAATCGCCTTCGTCTTTTCGGTAATGGCGTCTTCGATAAGCTTTTCGTCTAGGTTCATCGTGTCGGGGCGAATGTCCACGAACACGCATTTAGCCCCCTGCGAAACAAACGCATCGGCTGTGCTCACGAACGTGAACGACGGCATAATCACCTCGTCGCCCGGAGCGATATCACAAAGTCGAGCTGACATTTCGAGTGCGTGCGTACAACTGGTAGTCAGGAGCGCCTTCGAGGCCCCCGTATGCTTTTCGAGCCATTCATGGCAACGCAGGTTGAACGTTCCGTCACCACAAATGCGACCGCTCTCCACGGCCTGCTTCACGTAATCAAATTCCATTCCCACGAAGGGAGGCTTGTTGAAAGGGATTTTTTGCATGCTTGAAATATAAACTTTATTTTACCAAACGGGCCGATTCCTTACAAAAAAATTGCAAAAAATGTCCAAAATCAGTTCAGTACCACAAATGGGATCCATCGGCGATAGAATTTCCGCTGAAATTCCAAAGGCGATAGAATTGGTTCGTGATCCCCCTGTACAATAAAACGCACGTCGGAATGTTTTCGCGCCAAATCAGCGATAGCACGCAGCGTTCCCAAAAGTCGCTCATTGTAGAGTTTTTCTGTTTCAAATGGATCATCACTAATCGGGAATCGGGTATCATGGGTAGTCCAGGCAATAAATTGTTTGATACTATCCGGCTGGCTCAGCAAAGAATCAATCTTTACCGCCATTGTCACATCATCCGTTGCGGAATCAGTCCAGATAGCATTTTGGAAACCGATGTTTTGAATGTACTTATAACGCCACTGAATGGTGGAGTCGCCTCCAAACAAGAAAGATGTTTTATAACCAAGTGATGCAAACCTGTTGGGCATAAACAGCGAATCACGACGTCCTGTAGAATCTCGCCAAGCAGAATCTAAAAGATCCTCACGTTCTGCGGTACGCGTGCGACTATACATTCTAAAATGAATACCATGGTCTTTTATCAAGCCCTCAAGTAGGGCTAGTTCTTTTGCAAACATCGCGGAATCCATCGGAATCCCCCAAGACTCCACAAGAACGACAACATTGCTGCGGGACGTGTCTACATAGTAGCGGGTTACGGAAACAGAATCTGTTGCATTGTTTTTTTCTCTAAATTCATGTGTTAGATTATTTCGAGGCCAATCAGGATTCGGGGTCATGCTATAAACGGCGCTAATTACAGGGAATTGAAGCAACGGCTGTGTCGGGAATATATGCAAAAGAAATGCATGCCCGAAAAGGCTAATTAACGCAATTAAAAGAATTTGACATATAGATAATGCCTTAATTTTATAAACCATAATGACAGCGCCAACGCAAGTCAATAAAGGCAAAAAAATATACCACCAAGAATTAGCCTTTTTCATTGTCAAAAGGCTTTTCAAATCGCAATATGCAATAGCAAATAATATCAGGAACAATAGTGTTAAAACTATTACTTGATTTTTTTTCAGATTTTCTTTAACAAAAATGAAAAAAAACAGAAAAATAAAAATACTGTAATCAACAAGACCTCGCGTAATGTCTTGTCCTTTTTCAAAAGTCAACAAAAAAGGGGTGATTGTCACAAAAGCGGACGCAACTAAAGGATATAAAATGTTTTTCATTTAATTTTGTCCCCATCTGAACTGTAATATTTCAATACAGCAATTCCATTAAAATCTTTGATTTTCTCAAAGGACACTTCATCATAATAATGTCGCTTTAAAAATGACTTTAGATTAACATCACCCACAACAAGAACATTGTTTTGGACAACATCCTTCATTGGATTGACTATCCCTCTTTGACGAAATTGTAATTCAACGTCAGGGAAATATGGTGTCCAATAACCCATAGGTATGATTTTATTCCAACTATTCTTTGGCTCAGCTAGGAACGGCGGATTAAGTTGTTGCGCAAACATCATATAGGTATTGTGGTCCACCAAGAAAACATTTGAATCTGGGAAATCCTTTATATAATTCCAAAGCCCCTGAATATCTTCCTTGGAATTTTTATTTGCCATTTCTGCATAATCCCCTGTGTTAGGCTGTTTTACCACTTCTCCCAGATAGGAGTAAACAAATATATTTAAACCTATCAAAAGAACAATTAATCCAAATAAATATTTTTTTTGAATCGTTGGGATAATATTTATCATAGGAATTAACATAACTGACGCGTATACCCAAAAGCCGTTTTCCACACGATACACGGGTCGACCAATAATCTGCAAATACGCCATCAACATCAAAACAAAAATAAGATTTATCCATAAATACAAGATGTTTTTTCGGCAGGAGACGTACAACAACAAACCAAAGAACAGCCATAGCCATGTGATTGGGAATTTTGAAAATTTAAAAAGACCTCCTAGCATGTCAGAAAACAGATGATAATACGAATACTCATATTTATATTTCTGAAGGAGACCCATTATAATGTCCAAACTATCCGGGGCAAAAACTTCTTTGTCATAAAACACCCAGGCCTTTAACAAACCAAAATCCGCCCCCGACTTTTCCATTTCTTCCAGGTCTTCGTATACAGCTTGATCTTTATAAACTCTTCCATCCCCCAGAATGGCCCTTTTTCTTTGAAAATCCATATAGGCGGAATAGTCGGAATCTGAATAATGCAGCCTATCAAATTCATGGGCTCCTAGAGCACAAACAAGTACAACAAAAACGCCTATGATAAAAGACACCGCATTTTTTCGATTATTTTTCAATACCCACAGCAACGCCAGAATAAATAATGGCCAACCCATAAGGAACGCGTCCCAACGCATAATACTGCCCCACAGCATTAATGTGACGCTCAGAAAAAAATATGGCGAAAGAAGCTTATTTTTTCTTTCTAAAGAGTAGATAAAAAGCAGCATTCCTGCGGCAGACAAAATGGATGCACATTGTGTAAATTGCATGACCAAATAATGATCCCGCCCTGCAGCAGACACGAACAGAATAGAAAGGATCGTTCCCCATATTTCGTTGGTTTTCTTTATCAAGACAAAACAGATAATAGCGAACGAAACAAAAACAGCCGCAATTTCGCCTATAAAATACCACCCTATCTTAGGGAAAACATGGTAAAGCGGCAACAGCACGTAACCATACAGAACATTGACGAAAGTCAAATGAACATTATTTTCCCCGCCATAAATGCCCGATAAAATTCCCGCCATGAAGAAATCATCGATCGCACCGTAGACAAATCTACCAAACAGGATACATAAAAGGAGAAAGAAAGTATTCAACGCCACGGATTCAATCCAAGCGTTCCTTTCGGAGACATCACCTATTTTATCCGTAAAGAATCTCATCATTTTTCCTCAAATTCATTCAAAAGGACTACCGGAACCCAATGCGACTTATGGGAATTTCTTGCTTTGGATGTTCCTAGGGTAGGCCTATGTGTACCTAGTACAATAAAAAATACATCCTGATGCTGTTCCGCGACATCGGCAATTCGCGTTAAAGTGTTGTGGAGGAGAGCCCTATCCCCTGTTCTAGAATCCTGAGTCGTCAAAGCGAGGCAGTCGAAATCTTGGTGTTGTACGATCGTATTTAAAAGAGCAATCATAAGGCTGTCGTTACATTTTTGGCAAAAAATCAAACTATCATAGCCCAATCCCGGTATATAGGAGCGCCTATCGTATTCCGAGGAATCTCCTCCAAAAAGGAAAATTCCTTTCTCGCATTCATTATGCAATTCAACCCGTTCTGCATGCTTTGTTTGATTTTTCAGTCTTTGATGAATTCCTTTTTTATGTTTCAACGAACTGAAAAAAGAAAAATCCTGTTCCAGCAATTTTTCGTCATTCGGCACCCCCCAAGCATCCACCAGAACAACCACTTTTTTCTGTGACGGATTTTTTTCTTGAGAGATCATTCTCATTTTATCGTAAATCCGATACATTTCTTTATATTGACTTGACAGGGAATCCTCATGTTCAAAGGGCTGCAGTTGCCAGGGTTTTGACATTTCCAAGGTTCCAAACGAATCCCATATATACGAAAAAAGGACTAACGCCAAGATACAACCACAAAAAAGTTTTATGTTCAAGTATTTATTCATAGGAAACGTTCTCCCGGAATTTTAAAATATTAAGCGGGCCAATTTTTTGAACCGTATCTATTTGCAATTCCTTTCCGTAAAAAACCGAATAGTAACGATTTATCAACGAAACCTTATTTTCGGTGGCAACATATACATTATCGTTTACAATATCCTTTAACGGGTTATCGACACCCCTGGTTTCCAATTCCTGTTTCATTCCCGGAAGGTTCACATTCCAGAAACCCAATGGAATGATATTGGCCCAACTGCCAGGTGCTATAGATTTGTACGCGTAATTCTGAGTTGTCGCATTTTTTTGATATTCAAAGAGCGGCAACAAAAAGACATTCTCTTGATGCGACTGAACATATTTTTGGAAATCGAGCCAATAAGAATCCCCGTACTGAGGTTTAGTAAAAAGATTCGTTTTCAACCCAATAACCTGCCCATAACATGTAGCAGCATAAAGCAATGTGGCAATTAAAATCAAAAGCATTTTAACCCACGGTTTAGCGTTTTCCTCATCAGAATCATCCTTTCTGAAAAACGGGACTACACTAATTGCAGCATACAACCATACGCCGGTTTCCACATGGTAAACGACTCTATTAATCATCAACAAATACCCAAAACATATTGCAGCAAGTATTAAAGACACCCAAGGATACAAGGCCACCTTTTTTTCCGAAAAACGGATTAATAGCAGTGAGAAAAAGAACCAGCACCACGCATTTGTATTCATAAACCCCTTCGACAAGGTATTCAAAATGGCAACAGGCATTTTAGCCCAATTTACTTCATACAAATTATTTTCCGTTACAATTTCAAGCTGATTCAGGTTTTGAATAGAATAAAGTTCCGTATCATAAAAGAACCAGGTAGTATATGCGGAAAGAAACAATTCGCTACCGCCCCGTTCTTCCAATTCATCGTATATCGCTTCTCGATCGTAGAAATTTCCATCAACAAACAAGGCTCTTATTGGCTGATAATCCGCATAATACTTATAATCATTTGATTGGTAACAGGACTGGTCTATTTTATAAAGAGCAACAGTCACCCCCATGCACACAAGTACCGCAATTATTGTATATCTAGATAATTTTTTTTGTATAAAAAATCGAATTAAAAGTGGCACCAACAGAAACGGCATACCCATCAAAAAGGCATCTTTCCTCATAACAAAGCCGGCAGAAAGCATCACAACACCGACAAGCCAAAACAATTTTCTCTTGTCAATATCTCCACATATTATCGCCAGTATTCCCGTTGCCGTAAAGAGCGTGGCGCATTGCGTAAAATTTAACATAAAGTAAAAATCTGGCGTAAGGCACGCTAGAATCAAAAAGAGCGCTTCTTTCCGAAAAGACTGATTAATTCTTTTTAAGAACAGATACGAAATGATGACAAACGAAGCAAACGTTCCACCTAATTCTGCAAAAAAATACCACCCCACCTTAGGAAACAGCATGTACAAAGGTTGCAGAATAAATCCAAATACAACATTTATAAAATACAAGTGGACATCGTAAGAAGAACCATACGCGCCCGTCAGTACGGCAGACATAAAATAATCGTCTAACGAGCCGTACATGAGTTCGCCGAAAATCAAATACAACAGCAGGAACAAAAAGTTCATGCTTAAAGCGACGGACAAATCACTTTTTAGGAGACGCATTTGCATATTCTTTCTAGCAGCTGATAAAATTTCAGTTTGTTTTTTAAGTATTCAATCAACATCGACAACAGCAATGATATTGAAAGCAAAATAATAAACGAGGCGAAGGCATTATTAAAGCCGTAAACGAAATCATGAAAGAAATATCCAAAAATAAACGTATGCAGCAAATAAATGTTCATGGAATGTTTCCCCAAGAACGCCAATACCGATTGTTTAGGGAACCAATTATTGCACAAAACGACAAGCAACGCCAAGAAAAGCGTGGCTACCGCATCGATGGTGTACCACACCAGCAAATCGTTTATTCTTGCAAAAAAGCAGAGGCCTAATACAGCAACGCTCAATCCCCAAAGCACACTGGGATTGATCTTTTTCAAAAACAGGTCAATACTTGTTTCATGTACCGCCAACCAGATTCCCATCGAAAAAGGCAATACATAAAAGGGCAGACTGGCTGCAATAAAGTTAAGCGGGTAAAGGATATCGCCAGGATTCAAGAAAAAAAGAAGCAACGCGAATAACGAAGCAACCCGACAACTCATGAGCCAGTATAGCAACGGAAAGAGCAGCCAGAGGGCTAAAATAACCCTGTTAAACCACCACGTGATATTATAAGACCAAAATTCACCACACCCCAAAAAATCAACAATGAAGCGGACAAAGATATTCGAAGAGTCCCCATAGGCCTCGCCTAGCGTTCTCCCAAATAGGTAAACGCCCAGAACAACCGATATGATAAACACGAACCAATAATTGAAATAGAATTTCAGGTAACGTTTTATCAACAGCCGGGAAAAATGAGGAACCCGAAGTTTTCCGTCACTATACTTTTTCAACTGTATGGTTAAACCATATGCGGATACAAACACAAAAATGGCGACACAAATTTTTCCGACAATGGCAAAGTATTGCGGAAACACACCATAGGCAGATTCATCTATAAATAGATGATGAATAAGCATGGCACAAATAGCCACACCTTTCAATGAAAGAGTATCCCGCTTAGAAATATGGTAATCAACAGAATGCCAAACCATCTTATATTGCCAATAATAAAAAAAAGAGCCTTTCTTACGAAAGGCTCTCTCAAAGTCAAGTCGCAATTACTTGCCAATCTTGGCGAAGGTCGGAGTAAGAGCTTCGCAACCCGTTCCCGACACAGCTGCGTTGTAGCTATCCTTTTCATCGGCAACTGCAGCAAGAGTAATCGTCCAGTTGTAGGCAGAACCACAGTCGTTCAACTTGGCGCGGTTCTTTGCCTTCCAAGCATTAGTCACAGCAGTGGTTGATGTAGAGTTGGATTCGAGTGCAGAGCCATCGTACTCAAAATTGGTCGTGTAGGTAGACTTAGCAGAGCTCCTATCACCCGGACCAACGTAACCAATCAGTTCCCAGCCACCGTACTTGCTGGATTCAGAGAAGTAAGCCTGCTGCAGCTTCACGTAGGTACCGGCGGCGGGGCCGACTTCGGAAGCCTTGGACTTAGCGATCATGCCGAACAGTTTCGGTACTGCGACGGCGGCCAAGATGCCCATGATCACGATCACGACCATCAATTCGATAAGG